>SWCA01009023.1_pt1 | contig 223098 bp, 219 predicted proteins | sample 4692961 | NCBI WGS metagenome assembly SWCA01 (sample SAMN10267275, study PRJNA491770) | bioreactor metagenome | isolation source: DHS bioreactor inoculated with | place: Japan: off Shimokita Peninsula | reverse complement strand
TCCTACTTCTCCAAGGAATCTAGTACCAAACAAAAACCAAATAGCATTAACTGCACAAACTATACTGCTCACTTTGAAAGCTGGTCTAAAACCTTGAATATCACCGTGTGCAAAAGTTGATGCTATAAGAATTCCAACAGCTGTAGTTCCAATAAAAGCTCCTACATTAACAAAAGAATATTGCAGCGAAAATGCTGAATCTAACTGTTCTTTATCTTTAAATAAAGATCCACTAATTGCAGCAACGTTTCCCTTAAAAAGCCCTGTACCGATAGCAACAAGAGTTACCAATATATTCATCCCTGTAGCATCTGTTGCCGTTGATCCAAAATAATATCCAGCAGACATCAAAGCCAGTCCTACTGGAACACAATATCTAGCCCCTATATATCGATCAGAAATATATCCTCCTATTACTGGTGCAAGATAAGTAAACGCAACAAGATTTGACTGTATTAGCGCAGCTTCAACTTTTGAAAGACCTAATCCTCCTATTAGCACCGCAGCAGATACAAATGCGACAACTAGATACTTCGCAGAATAATACGCCATTCTCTCTAGCATAAAAGCGATAGAACATACATAAAAACCAAAAGGTCTTTTGTTCTTTACCGTAATTTCGCTCATAATTCTCCTCCTAATGTGAATTTTTAATTTTTCCTTTTGTCAATATATCTTCTGTCTTTTGCAAGTAATCTTATTTTTGAAATTTTATGTTTTATACATTCAATCGTTTCAGTTAAACGTTTTCATAAAATTTACAACTAATAAATCACTTTATTCTGTTTAATTATTTAATCCCCCCCTTTATTTCTTAAAATAGATAGATATTAAATTTCAAACTTTTAAAAAATTACAGTAAAAGTGATAAAATTTTCACTTTCACTGTAATTATAATACTAAATAATTTTTTTTTCAATTATTATTAAATTTTTTACATGTATACAATAATTTTTTTAGAATAATCCTATCCTAGAAGTCAAAAATAAATACTTTTTATTCTTTGCCCTATTAAATGAGGAGCAGTTCCATCCACCATGGCAACTTTTAATTTAGGTATAACAATTCCATCTATAGAGTTATTATCCGATGAGCAATGATGAAACTCTACATCATAACCTCTATCTATCATTTCTTTTCCAATTTTTTTCATCATAGAAGATTTTCCAACTCCAGGTCCTCCTTTAATGACAAAGATCCTGTTTGCATCTTTTTCGATTAAATAATCATAATAAGAAAAAAACCCCTTTGATGTATTTCCTCCTGGGAATACCCTTTTCGCTTTACCACCCATATTACCAGCTCCTTATCAATTAATATTCATTATCACAGCTTTTTCTAGCTACTTACATCATATTCAATTTATTTATAAATGGTGCTTGTCCTGTATTAATGTAAAATAAGAAAACCTTAAGGATTTTTTCCTTAAGGTTTTCTTATTTTATTGCTCTTTTACTTCTTTAAATTTACTTTTTCTAGAGGTATATATCGGAAGGCCTAATAGGGTTATTCCTAATCCTAATCCTGCATTTAATGGTTGGGTAATTAAAGTACTAATAATAATATACAATCCTCCAATTATTGCTATTCCTGGAACAATTGGATATAAAGGTACTTTATATGGTCTAACAAGATCCGGTTGTGTTTTTCTAAGGACAATTACTGCATAGAAAGTCATTACATAGAATATCCATATAATAAATATGGTTAAATCTGTTAATTGATCAAATTTTCCTGAAAACACAAATATAATGGACAGTGCGGCAATTAATATACTAGAATTGATTGGTGTAGAAAATCTTGGATGTAGCTTAGCTAGCCATTCACTTCCTGGCAATTTATTTTCAACAGCTAAAGCATAAGGTACTCTTGTTCCCGTTAATATATATCCATTTAATGCACCAAATATAGATACTAATATACCTATTGTAATAATTTTTCCACCATTTTCTCCAAATACAACCTTTGCAACATCTGCAGCTGGAGTTTTTGTTGCAGCTAAAGTTTCAGCTGGCAATACAAATAAATATGCTGTATTGATAATTACATAAACTGCCATAACTAAAGATAAACCACCTATTATTGCTTTAGGTAAATCTTTTCCTGGATTTTTCATTTCTCCTGCAATAGATCCTACATTAATCCATCCATCATAGGCAAACATTGTAGCTACAAGGGCTGAACCAAGTCCTGTTGCAACAGGATGATCTGCTACTGTCATAGGAAATAATCTAACAATCCCTCCATTTCCTTTCATTAGACCAATAACAATAATTAAAAATAATGGAATCAATTTACCTACTGTAGCAACCGTTTGGATTGCACCGCCCGTTTTTGATCCAAATCCATTCATAATCGTTAAAAATATAATTGCAGCTATTGCTATTGGATTAATCATGTTATCAGCAAATCCCATTAAAGAGACTACTTGTATAGCAAATATAATTGCAAGCGCTGCCATGGTAGCAGGGAAAAAAACCACTGTTTGTGCCCATCCCACAAGATATCCCCATATATCTCCGTAGGTTTCTTTTAGATAGGTCATCATTCCTCCAGTTTTTGGTATTGAAGCAGATATTTCAGCTGCTGTAAGTCCACCTGCTACAGATATGATGCCACCTAATCCCCATGCAATCATTCCAAGTCCTGGAGCTCCTGTAGCACTAAATACAGCTGTAGGTTTAAAGAATACACCAGATCCAATAACCATACCAATAACGATAGATAAGGCAGCTACAAAACCAAGATCTTTTTTTAATTGATTGTTGCCCATTTATACTCCTCCTCCATATTGTATACTTCATATTTTATACTTTCCTAAACACATACATCCTTCTGTGTTATTCGGCAAATTTATTTTAACATCGTCAATAAATTAAAGCAACAATTTTTTTATTTTAAATTTTAATTATATTTATTATTTTTTTTTATAATATTCATTTTATCAATTTTTTATTGTTTTTCCACGAAAAATGTATTTTATTATTTTTATAGACTTGACAAAATAAAAATAGTCAGCAGTATTTATATAAATATAGATAGCTGACTATGATTTTACAAATATTTTGCTGTATTACTTTAAATTTTCTGGATTTAAGCACTGCAATTCATCTATGACAAACAATCCCTCTTTTCGAATTAAAACATCATCAAAATAAATTTCTCCTCCTCCAAACGCTGGAGTTTGAATGCATACTAAATCCCAATGAATAGAGGAATGGTTTCCATTATAAGCATCTTTATAGCTATTTCCTGGTGTAAAATGAAAGCTGCCTTTTATTTTTTCATCAAATAAGGTATCTTTCATTGGTTTTTCTATATATGGATTTACACCAATTGCAAATTCTCCAATAAATCGTGCTCCTTCATCTGTATCCAAGACTTTGTTTATTTTTTCTGTATCATTGGCAATTGCTTTTATTATTTTTCCATTTTTAAACTCAAATTTTATGTTTTCATAGGTAAATCCATTATACACTGCTGGGGTATTAAAAGATAAACATCCATTTGCAGAATCCTTTACTGGTGCTGTATACACTTCTCCATCAGGTATATTCATTTTTCCATCACATTTTACTACAGGTATATCTTTTATGGAGAAAGTAAGATCTGTTTCAGGCCCAACAATTCTCACTTTATCTGTTTTTTCCATAAGATGAACTAACGCATCCATAGCTTTTGACATTTTAGAATAATCTAGATTACAAACATTAAAATAAAAATCCTCGAAATTTTCCGTACTTGTTCCTGCTAACTGAGCCATGGCAGCATTTGGATATCTCATTACACACCATTTTGTATTTTCTACTCTTTCTTTAATGTGAACCGGTCCTACAAATTCCTCCATATATAAGCTCATATTTTCTTCAGGCACATCAGAAAGTTCTGTTATATTTTCAGATCCTCTGATAGATATATACGCATCCATATCCTTCATTCTTTCTAGCTCATATCTTGCCATGTCTTTAAGCTGATTTTTTGTAGATTTCATCAAAATTTCTCTTAAAAGACTATCCTCTTTAACAGAAACAAATGGCAGTGCTCCTACTTCATAAACCTCTTTCACAAGTTCTTTAGCAAGGCTTTTGTCTTCTCCTCTTACCTCAATAAATATTTTTTCTCCTTTTTTTAATTCTACAGAATAGCCTATTAAATTTTTAGCAAGCTGTTTTACTCTTGGATCTCTCATTTTTTCATCTCCTATTCTATATAATTTTTATTTTACATATCATTTTTACTAAATATATAATAATACAAAACCAGACAAGATACAACCTATAATGTTTTGAAAAAAAGCCCTTATATTATTTTTCACAAGAAAAATAATATAGGACTTTTCCTTTTAATCTACAGTAATTTCATATCCATGCTGATTATAAATCATTATGATCTCTTCCCAAAGCTGTTCAAATCCTGTTTTCTTTAAAGAAGAGATAGGAATTATTTTTTCGTCTTTTAATTCTAACTTCTTTTTAATCATATTAAAGTGTTTTTGATAATTTCCTCTAGATATTTTGTCTGCTTTTGTTGCAAGTATCACGCAATCATATCCAAAATATTTTACCCAATCATACATTGCTTTGTCTTCATTCGTTGGTTCATGTCTTATATCCACAAGAAGGAATATGCTACAAAGCTCTTTTCTATCCTTTAAATATCTTTCCATAATTTTTCCCCATTGGGATTTTTCTTCTTTTGATACTTTAGCATATCCATATCCAGGTAAATCTACAAAGAAAAATTCTTTATTGATGATATAGAAGTTGATGGTTCTTGTTTTTCCTGGTGTTTGACTTACCCTTGCAAACTGTCTTCTATTCAAAAGGGAATTTATACTAGATGATTTCCCTACATTCGATCTACCTACAAAAGCAATTTCTGGAAGGCCTTCTATCGGGTATTGATCCTTATTTACTGCACTAACTACTATTTCTGACGATCTAATTTTCAACCTCTTCATCCCCTCTTACTAATGCATGCTCTAATACTTCATCCATTTTTTCTACTAACACAAATTCCATTTTCTTTTTAACATTATCTGGTATTTCATCTAAATCTCTTTTATTCTCTTCCGGAAGAAGTACCTTTTTGATTCCAGCCCTATATGCGGCAAGTACTTTTTCCTTTATTCCCCCAACGGGAAGTACTCTTCCCCTTAAAGTAATTTCACCAGTCATGGCAACAGTATTTTTTACAGGTATATTGGAAAGGGCAGATATGACTGCTGTTGCCATGGTTATACCAGCAGATGGCCCATCTTTTGGTATTGCTCCTTCTGGAATATGAATGTGTACATCAAGTTCCTTATAAAATTGTGGCTCTATTTTAAATTCTTCTACTTTTGAACGGATATATGAAATCCCAGCTTTTGCTGATTCTTTCATTACATCTCCCAATTGTCCCGTTAAAACAAGTTCTCCTTTTCCTTTCATGGGTGTAACTTCTATAGACAAAGTATCTCCACCTACAGCCGTCCAAGCAAGACCTGTAACAATTCCAACTTCCGGTTTCTCTTTTATTAACTGAAATCTAAATATATGTTTTCCAAGATATTTTTCTAAATTACTTTTCGTTATACGTAAACTTTTTAGTTCTGGGTTTTCAACATATCTTTTTGCTGCTTTTCTACATACTTGACCTATTTTTCTCTCTAAGCTTCTAACCCCAGATTCTCTCGTGTAATAATTGATGATATCTCTTAAGGCATCTTGTCCTATTTTTAAGAAATCCTCTTTTAGTCCATGCTCTTTAATTTGCTTTGGAAGTAAGTATTTTTCACTTATTTTTAGCTTTTCTTCTTCTGTATATCCAGAAACCTCTATTACTTCCATTCTATCTAGTAATGGTCTTGGAATCGTACTTAAGCTATTTGCTGTTGTAACAAATAATACCTTGGATAGATCAAAAGGAATTTCTAAATAATGATCTGTAAATTCCTTATTTTGCTCTGGATCTAAAACTTCTAACATTGCAGAAGCTGGGTCTCCTCTAAAGTCCGATGCCATCTTATCAATTTCATCAAATAAAAATACAGGATTTTTACTTCCGGACTCTTTTATGGCGTTAATAATTCTTCCAGGTATAGCCCCTACATAGGTTCTTCTATGTCCTCTGATTTCGGCTTCATCTCTTACTCCACCTAAGGATACTCTTACAAATTTTCGATTTAAGGAGCTTGCAATAGATTTTGCAATAGATGTTTTTCCTACTCCTGGAGGTCCAACAAGACAAAGAATAGGTCCCTTCATGGATTTAGCAAGTTTTCTGATTGCTAAATATTCCAATATTCTCTCTTTTACTTTTTCAAGCCCATAGTGGTCTTCATCTAATATTTTTTGCGCTTCCTTTATATCTAACTTATCTTTTGTTTCCTTATCCCAAGGAAGAGAAAAGATAGTGTCTACATAATTTCTTACAACAGCACCTTCAGCCGAAGAAGGAGACATTCTCGAAAGTCTATCAATTTCTTTTTTTATTTTTTCCTTGATTTCTTTTTTTACTTTTAAAGTTTTTAATTTATTCTTATATTCTTCAATTTCATCTGATATTTCTTCATCTTCTCCAAGTTCTTTTTGTATTGCTTTAAGTTGTTCTCTTAGATAATATTCTTTTTGCACTTTATTAATTTGTTTTTTTACCCTTACACTAATCTTTTTTTCGATCTTTAATATATCAATTTCTTCTAGTAATAATTTATATATATTTTCGAGTCTTTCTTTTGGGTCAAAAATTTCAAGTATTTCTTGTTTTTGAAGAGGTTTTAAGAACATATTTGCGGAAATTGTATCTGCAAATCGACTTGGTTCTTCTATATCCGATAAGGTAAGTAATATTTCAGGAGATATTCTATTTCCTATATTAACATACTCTTCAAATGCTTCAAATACATTTCTCATTAAAGCATCTACTTCTTTATCTTTATTAAGATCTTCATCATAAATTACTTCTTCTAAAACCGCTTTAAAATAGGGTTCTTCTTCTAAAATTTCCTTTACTTGTCCTCTTGATATTCCTTCTACCAATACTCTTATGGTGTCCCCAGGAAGTTTTAACATCTGTTTTATTTTACATATGGTTCCTATATGATAGAAATCTTCTGTTGATGGTAAATCTACTTCTGCTTCTTTTTGAGAAGTTAAAAATATAAGTTGTTCATCCACCATGGCTTCTTCTAAGGCATTTATAGATTTATCTCTACCTACATCAAAATGTAAAACCATATATGGAAATACCGCCAATCCTCTAAGAGGTATGAGAGGTAATTGATGTTCTTTCATTGTATAATTTTTCTCCATAACATCACTCCTTAAATAAAGCAATTCTTTTTAAATATCTATACTATTATATATTTCCCCTAAAAATTTTTCAATATAATCTAAATTATATAAAATTTAAATATTATTATTTGTATATCCCTATAAAAACATGTTAAACCTAAATATGTTATAATATATTTATTAAAATTTTGTAAGGGAGGTTATTATGCTAAAACTTTTTTTCACTTTCTTCAAAATTGGGGCCGTTACATTCGGAGGAGGGTATGCAATGATTCCACTTATAGAAGATGAGCTTGTACATAAAAAAAAGCTTTTGACTGCTGATGAATTTTTAGATTATGTGTCCATTGCTCAAAGTTTTCCTGGAGCCATCGCAGTAAACTTGTCCTTATTATTAGGATACAGATTCTTCAAAGTATTAGGCAGTTTAATATGTACCTTAGGGGTAATTTTTCCTTCTTTCTTCTCTATCCTCATTTTGGCCTATCTATACCACTTAGGCCAAAACTCCAAATTCTTAGAAGGATTTTTTTATGGGGTAAGACCCGTTGTAGTCTCTTTACTCTTATATTCTTTCTATAATCAATTCAAAAAAATACCTAAAAATAAACTAAATATAGGATTTTTTATGATTGCTTTCACTCTAGTTTCTTTTCTTCATGTTAATCCTATATATATCATACTAGTAGGAGGTTTCATAGGATTATGGATCGTATTTTAAATATCGTTAACCTTTTTCTTTCATTTTTAAAAATAAGTGCTTTTAGCTTTGGAGGGGGATATGCCATGCTTCCCTTTCTCGAAAGAGAAATAATTCACTCAAAAAAATGGTTAAGCTATAAAGAGTTCTTGGATGTATTGGCTCTTTCTCAGGCTTCTCCAGGTCCCATTGCAATAAATGCAGCTACCTTTATAGGGTACAAGCAGGAATTTATTTTAGGAAGCATCTTCGCAACCCTCGGGGTAATTAGTTTTTCTATTTTATGTATGAATATGATTTCTCCTGCCATGGAGAAATATAAAGAAAATAAGTATTTATCAAAAATATTAAGAATATTAAGACCCATAACCATCGGTTTCATATTAGCATCTGCTTACTCCACATTCAACAAGAGTATTTTGGATATGTATTCCTTCTTGCTTTTTATTTTTTCTTTTGCTTTGCTCTTTTCAAAAAAAATACATCCAATATTCATTATTATTGGATCTGGAATCGTTGGTATAATTTTAAAAGGGGCATAAAGCCCCTTTATGCACTCTCTTCTGGTTTTTTATCATCATCCTTTTTGAATATCACTAAAGGCTCTTTTAAATCCTTTATGGTTTCCTCTGTTATAACCACTTTTTCTATATCTTCCCTTGACGGAATTTCAAACATAATCTCCATCATAGCTTTTTCTAATATACTTCTTAACCCTCTTGCTCCTGTATTTCTTTCTATAGCTTTTTTTGCTACAGCAAGAAGTGCATCTTCCTCAAATTCAAGATTTACTTCATCCATTTCAAACAACTTTGCATATTGTTTTGTAAGAGCATTTTTAGGTTGTCTTAATATAGTAACTAGTGCATCTTCATTTAATAAGTCTAAAGTTACTACCACTGGAACTCTACCTATAAATTCTGGTATAAGCCCGAATTTTAGTAAATCTTCCGGTTGCACTTGTTTATATACTTTTCCTAAATCCATTTCCTTCTTGCTTTCTATCGTTGCACCAAATCCTAAAGATTTTTGTCCTACTCTTTTTTGTATAATCTTTTCTATACCATCAAAAGCACCACCAACAATAAATAATATATTTGTTGTATCAATTTGTAAAAACTCTTGATGTGGATGCTTTCTTCCTCCTTGAGGCGGTACATTTGCAGTAGTTCCTTCTAATATTTTAAGTAAGGCTTGTTGAACTCCTTCTCCACTTACATCTCTTGTTATAGATGGGTTTTCAGATTTTCTTGCAATCTTATCTACTTCATCTATGTAGATGATTCCTTTTTCTGCTTTTTCTATATCATAATCTGCGGCTTGTATAAGCTTAAGAAGAATGTTTTCTACGTCTTCTCCTACATATCCTGCTTCTGTTAAAGATGTGGCATCTGCTATAGCAAAAGGAACATTTAATATTTTAGCAAGGGTTTGTGCAAGTAATGTTTTACCTGATCCAGTAGGGCCTAACATCATGATATTACTTTTTTGAAGCTCAACATCCTTACCTTTTATTTTATTTCCACTAAATATTCTTTTATAGTGATTATATACTGCAACAGAAAGGGCTTTTTTTGCTTCTTCTTGCCCAATTACATACTCATCTAATATATTCTTTATCTCTTTAGGCTTTGGTAGTCCTTCTCCTTCATTTTCAAAAGAATCTTCAAATTCTTCTTTTATGATTTCTTCGCAAAGGTCTACGCATTCATCACAAATATAAACATTCGGTCCTGCAATAAGCCTTTTTACTTGTTCTTGATTCTTTCCGCAAAAAGAACACTTTAGATGTTTTTTTTCTTCGAATCTTGACATTTTTACACCTCTCTTAGATTAGGCTATGGTCTTTTAGTAATCACTTCATCGATTATGCCATATGCTTTTGCTTCCTCAGCTTCCATAAAATAATCTCTTTCTGTATCTTTTTTTATTTTCTCAAGGGGTTGCCCAGTTCTTTCTGATAATATTGTATTTAATTTTTCTTTCATTTTTATAATTCTTTCCGCATGTATTTGTATATCTGTTGCTTGCCCTCTTGTTCCACCTAGTGGCTGATGGATCATGATTTCACTGTTCGGAAGGGCAAATCTTTTTCCTTTTGCTCCTGCATTGAGTAAAAACGCTCCCATAGAAGCCGCCATTCCAACGCAAACAGTGGATACATCTGGTTTAATAAATTGCATGGTGTCATAAATTGCCATACCAGCAGTAATGCTTCCTCCTGGAGAATTTATATATAAATAAATATCTTTGTCAGGATCTTCTGACTCTAAAAATAAAAGCTGCGCTACAACTAAGCTTGCAGTAACATCATTCACTTCATCTCCTAAAAATATAATTCTATCTTTTAAAAGTCTAGAATAGATATCATAAGATCTTTCTCCTCTTCCAGTTTGTTCTACTACTACAGGTACTAAAGCCATAATAACCCCTCCTCTATTTTGTAATCCTGTATATAGATACAGTAGCCTAGATTAGGCTACTGTAAATATTAAGCTATTTTAGCGTTTTCTACTAATAGGTCAATTGTCTTTGTAATAGCCACATTTTCCTTGAAGTAATCCATATCTTCTGCACGTAATGTAGATTTAAACTTATCTAGCTCCATTTTATACATTTTAGCCATGGTTTCTAATTCTTTATTTATATCTTCTTCTGAAACTTCTATTTTTTCTTCTTTAGAGATAGCTTCTAGTACTAAAGAAGTTTTTACTCTCATTTTCGCTTCCTCTTTCATTTGCTCTTTCAAATCTTCTATTTTCATTCCAGTATATTGGATGTAGTTTTGAAGGTTTAATCCTTGATACTGTAATTGATAATCAAAATCTCTAAGCATATTTTCAACTTGGCTCTCCACCATTACCTGTGGTATTTCTATTTCTGCTTTTTCTGCTACTTTTTCTACTACTTTATTTCTAATTTCTGTTTTTGCTTTATTTTGTGCGCTTTCTTCTAATTTAGTTTTGATATCCTTTTTTAATTCTTCTAAAGATTCAAATTCACTTACATCTTTTGCAAATTCATCATCCAGTTCTGGCATTTCCTTTACTTTTATCTCTTTTACCGTTACGTTGAATATTGCTTCTTTTCCTGCTAAGTTCTCAGCATGATATTTTTCTGGGAAAGTTACATTCACTTCTTTTTCTTCTCCAACCTTTGCACCAATTAACTGTTCTTCAAATCCTGGTATAAATGCATTTGAGCCTAAAGTTAAATTATGATTTTCTCCTTCTCCTCCTGCAAAAGCTTCTCCATCAACAAATCCTTTAAAATCAATTAAAAGCATATCTTGATCTTGTGCTGCTCTATCTTCTACCGTAACAAATCTAGCATTTTGATTTCTCATTTCTTCAAGCTTTTCATTTACAGCTTCATCCTCTACAGTATATTCAATTTTATCTACTTCTATACCCTTATATTCTCCCAATTTTACTTCAGGCTTTACTGTAACCTTTGCTACTAGTACAAGATCTTTACCTTCTCCGATTTCTTCAACATCTAATTCTGGGCTATCTACTGGCTCTAAATTATGTGTTTCTATAGCTGTCTTGTAAACTTCTGGGAATATAATATTTATCGCTTCATCGAAAAATACTCCTTTACCATATTGTGCCTCTATTAGTTTTCTAGGTGCTTTTCCTTTTCTAAATCCCGGAATGCTAAATTTTCCCTTTAATTTATCATAAGCTTTTTTGTTTGCTTCTTCAAATTGGTCATTGCCTATAGTAAGTTTTAATGTAACCTCATTGTTTTCTTTTTTGATTAACTCTGTATTCATTATTGATTCCTCCTATGTAATCCTCTTTTAGTATATTTTTCTATATAACCCCTTTATTATAACATATAACATTTTTTATTTACAAGATACTCATTTTTCCTTTACTTTTAAAAATCTTGGGCTTATAATAAAAAAATCATTCAAAATATGAAAAATTTTCTATATTTTTTAAAAATAGATATTCATATTTACTTTTTTTCGAAATTTTCATATAATTAATATTAGTAAATATATAAACTATTTTACATAAACTTGAAAAGGAGTTGACTTATCCATGATTTCTCAGACGAGTATTGCTGTAATCATATTTATAGCAACCTATATATTTATTATTCTTGAAAAAATAGACCGAACCGCTATATCCTTTTTAGGTGCGTCTTTTATGATTTTATTCGGCATCATTACCCAAGAGGAAGCAGTTGAATTTATCGATTTTAATACCATTGGACTATTAATCGGAATGATGATTATCGTAAATATACTAAAAACCACAGGTATATTTCAGTATATTGCTATAAAATCTGCTAAAATATCCAAAGGAGAACCATTAAAAATCATCATCATTTTTAGTTTTGTAACAGCAGTGCTTTCTGCCTTTTTAGACAATGTAACAACAGTTTTGCTTATTGCCCCTGTTACCCTTGTTATTACAGACACCCTAAATCTAAATCCTATACCTTTTTTAGTGCCTCAAATTCTTGCTTCTAATATTGGAGGTACTGCTACTTTAGTTGGAGACCCTCCAAATATTATGATTGGTAGTGCTGCGAATATAGGATTTTCAGATTTTTTATCAAATACGGGTCCTATTGCTTTTGTCATCCTCATGCTTACCATATTTTCCTTTAAATTTATATATGGAAAAAAATTAACGGTTAATCAAGAATTAAAAGAAAAAATATTCACTTTTGATGAAAAACTTGCAATAAAAGACAAGAAACTGTTAACAAATTCTTTATTTGTACTTCTTTTAGTTGTAATTGGACTAATGACTCATCAGTATGTTGGACTTGAATCTGCTTCTGTAGCATTAATTGGCGCTTCCATCATGCTTGTAATCAGCAAAGCCCATGTGGAAGAAGTTCTTCACGGTATAGAATGGACCACCATATTCTTTTTTATCTTTTTGTTTATTCTTGTAGGTGGTCTTGAAAAAGTTGGTGTTATTGATAAAATTGCAGAAATTATTATTTTCTCTACCCAAGATAACTTATTCTTATCCACCTTGTTTATCCTTTGGACCTCAGCAATCCTTTCTGCCTTTTTAGATAATATACCTTTTGTGGCTACCATGATTCCTTTAATTAAAAAGATTTCTCTACTTTCTTCCATGAACGTAATGCCTCTTTGGTGGGCTTTATCCTTAGGTGCATGCCTTGGAGGAAATGGAACCTTAGTAGGGGCTTCTGCCAATGTTATTGTAGCTGGAATACTAAAAAAGCATAATCACGAAATATCTTTTATTGACTATATGAAAATTGGTTTTCCTTTAATGATTGTTTCTGTTATTTTATCTACTATTTATCTTATTCTCTTTTATATATAATACCCTTATAACCGATTTTAAAGCCATGGCTTTTTAATTTATTTTAAAGCCATGGCTTTTTTTTATTTCTTTTTTGTTCTTTGCTTGTTCCTAAAGTATCCTCCCTTTATATTCCTAGCATCCGATATGGTAATAAAAGCTTCCTTGTCATATTTATCTATGGCTGTTTCAAAATTAGGAAGATCTTTTCTATTTAACACAACATTTAATATGTGGATGGTTCCTTCTTTTCCTTTTCCTTCTGTAACCGTTACTCCAAAGTTTTTTTCTCTTAAATAATTTGAAAAGCCTTCTATGTCTCTTTTCGTAATAATTTGTGCAATTAAAGTTCCCATAGCCATTTTTTCTTCGATGGTGATTCCAACAAAGTTTCCTGTAGCAAATCCAAGAGCATAAGCAAGAACATTCCCAATATTGTCCATACCACTTAAGACTTTATTGATTGCAAATATGTATACGATGATCTCTACAAATCCAATACAGGCAGCCACAAGCTTCCTTCCTCTTACCACCATGATGGTTCTAATGGTAGCCATGGATACATCTGTACATCTTGCACAAAAGATAAATAAATAACCCCATATAAAACTCATAAGCCTTCTCCTTTTTTATTTCATATTTTTAAGCCATAGATAAAGTTATCCATGGCTTAAATTCAAATGTTAAAATGTGATTTCTTCAACTTCAATATTTTCTTTATCTATCTTTAATATCATGCAACTTCTTTCTCTTTTGCCTCTAGGAAGAGCAGTGCTTCCTGGATTTAAAAATATCATGTTGTCTTCTTGGGTATAAGTAAATTCATGACTATGTCCAAATATAACCATATCTGCTCCTAATTCTTTTCCTCTTTTTTTTATATGCTTTATTCCAAACTTCACATCGTATTTATGACCATGGCATAAAAATAGAGTATTGTTCTCTACTTCAAACAAGATTTCATCTTCTGCATTTTCACCATCACAGTTTCCAACAACTCCTATTGTATTTATGTTTGTTTTTTCATAAATATACCTGGAATCAGAAAAATTATCTCCTGTATGAAGAATCAAGGCGCAATCTTTAAAATATTCTAACGCTTTATCTATATGAGAAATTTCTTTATGGGTATCTCCAATTATTCCGATTTTCATTTTTTATTTGAACCTCTTTCTAAATTCTTCCTTCATTTTCTCCAAAGATTTAGATCTATGGCTTATTCTATTTTTCACTTCACTAGGAAGTTCTCCAAAGGTTTTATCATATTTATTTACAATAAATAGTGGATCGTATCCAAATCCATTATTTCCTTTTTCTTCAAATCCCATCTTTCCTTCGCAAGTTCCTTTTACTGTAAATTCTTCTCCATTTGGAAATACTACCGCAATAGAAGATACAAATCTAGCACTTCTTTTACTCATGGTATAGTTATTTAGCATCTTTAATAGCTTTTCATTATTCTCTTTGTCTGTAGCCTTCTCTCCTGCAAATCTTGCAGAATAAATTCCAGGTTTTCCTCCCAGTACATCTACCTCAAGTCCAGAGTCATCTGCTATGGCTATTTTACCTGTTCTTTTCATTACTTCTCTTGCTTTGATTAAAGCATTTTCTTCAAAAGTAGCTCCATTTTCCTCAATTTCAAGTCCCTGTAAATCCACATCCTTCATAGAAAGAATTTTAAGATTAAAATCTTTCAATATTTTTCCTATCTCCTCTAGCTTATGGGCATTAGAAGTCGCAATTACCACTTCTAAGTCTTCTCCTAATATTAAATTTGCAATTTGGCCTAATGCCTTTTTTTGCTCCTTAATAAGCATTTCATTTCCTAGTTCCCCTAGGGTAATTAAATCTTGAAGGGCTTCTTTTTTGAAAGGAAATCCTTCTGCTGTTCCTTGAAGTTCTACAAACTCTCCTTTATTTGTCATGATAATGTTCATATCTACTTGAGCATTTGAATCTTCTTCATAACATAAGTCTAGTCTATTTTCTCCTTCTACGATTCCTACACTAATAGCAGATACAAAAGATGTTATTGGCATTTTTGTTATTGTTCTTGATTTATATAACTTATACAGTGCATCTGCCATGGCAACAAAAGCCCCTGTAATAGAAGCTGTTCTTGTCCCCCCATCCGCTTGTAAAACATCACAATCTATCCATATGGTTCTTTCTCCTAAGGCTTTTAAATCAATCACAGAGCGAAGGGCTCTTCCTATGAGTCTTTGAATTTCCTGTGTTCTTCCCTCTACTTTTCCTCTTGATGATTCTCTTACTCTTCTTTGATGCGTGGCTCTTGGAAGCATAGAATATTCTGCTGTAATCCATCCGCTTCCTGTATTTTTTAAAAATGGCGGTACTTTGTCTTCAACAGATGCATTGCATAAAACCTTTGTTTCTCCCATCTCTATCAAAACAGATCCTTCTGCATATTTCGTATAATCTCTTGTTATTTTTATGTTTCTAAGCTCATTATTCTTTCTACTATCTATTCTAGCCAAAACAACCCATCCTTTCTATATTTATTTCACCTTATTATTATACAATAATTAATTTATTATTAAAAGGAAATAAGCCCCAATATTTAGGGCTTATTCACAATTCCATTTTCATCAAAATATTCTTTTATTCCATTATATACCGCTCCTGCTAATTTTTCTTGATATTCAGAAGATTTCATTAACTCTAGTTCTTCATTATTAGTTAAAAATCCACACTCTATTAAAACTGCTGGCATTTTTGTGTTTTTTAACACTGCAAGATTAGGCCTTGATACTATTTTTCTATCTACTGCTTTTGTTTCTTTGATGAGTTCTTTTTGTACAATACTAGCAAAGCTTTTATTGTCTCTTCCATAAGCATATTGTCCATCGTTTGGATAATATAAGGTTTCTATGCCTTTAACACTTTCTTTGTTCTCAATGCTATTAATGTGAATACTAATAAAAATAGTAGCATTATTACTATTTGCTAAATCGGATCTATCCGTTAAGGATGGATTCGCATCCTCTTCTCTTGTCATTAAAGTATCATATCCATTTTCCTTTAATAGATCATTTAATTTTTTTGTTATGGATAAAGTTAAGTCTTTTTCTTTTGTTTTATCAATAGGGGATATAGCACCTGGAGCACTTCCTCCATGACCTGGATCTAATACTATAAGTGGCTTTCCACTTTGTTTAATTGGCTCATTTTTAGAAAGCTTTATCTTAATTAATTTATTTTTTCCATCCTCTAATACATTATATAAGACATTGCTCTTTATAGAGATAAATACATAGGTATAATCAGAATCTGTATCTATTTCTATATTTTTTACATAATTATCTTCTACATTGATATTTTCTTTTTCCAAGTCTACATATGTATTTTTTATTTTAATCTTAATCTTATTATACCACTCATCAAATTCTATACTTTCGGCTTTTTCACTATTATTTTGAAGCACCGTCAGAATAAAATTATTTCCTTCTGCCTCATATTTTAAATTTTTATTTTTTATATTGATAGGAGGCGCTTTTTCAAAATCAAATAAAATACGTATATTGTTTCCTTCTTCTGTTATCTTAATTTTTTGAGTATCTATATTTTCTTTTAAGGTTAAAGTTACCCTTGTTTTTCCTTCATTTTCATGATAGTAGGTTTTATAGTTTTTTAAGTATTCTTTATTAATTTCTTGTTCTTTTCCACCATTATCATTTTCTAGGGTAGATCCATATAAGTCTACTACTAATCTATTTGGGCTCGATAAGTAAAAAGTCTTATACTCTCCTTTTAAGTCTCTGTATATAACAAAATTCTCTTTCTCATTATTTTCTTTAAATTCAAATTTCGTATTATTTTTAGGTTGCTTGAATTGAATGGTAAGCTCCTTGTTTTCTTGTATAACTTTATACTCCGAACTGCTATTTAGATCGATTACGACTCTTGTGATTAACGGGTCTTCTTTAAACTGAGATATCCTTATTGTTTTAAAAAAAGTTCCTCCTTCATATGTATCCTTTAATGTAGCCATCTTGGTGTTTTCTAAATCTAAAACCAGTCTATCTGGATTAGTTAAAGACACATCTGTATATTTTACATTCTCACTTAATTTTAATTTGATTTCATTACTACTCATGGTTACATCATTTAAACGAATTACATTTTTTATGTCTTTATTGCTTTTAAGCAATACGGCTCTATTTTTGCTATCCCAATCTACCTTCACACCCAATTCCTCTGAAACAAATCTTACTGGAACCATGGTTCGATCACTTATTAATTTTGCTGGCACTTTATCTGGAAGGATTTTCTCCTTTCCATCTACAGCTACTTTAGCACTGTCTATTTTTAAGGTTATATTTTTATTGTCTTTTGTTATCATTACTTTATATTCTTTTGAATCCCAACTCACTTTTGCTCCTAAATTTTCTGATATTAACCTTACTGGTACTAAAGTTCTATCATTCAATATCACAGGAGGAACATCACCTGCCAGTTCTATCCCATCTAAATTAATTTGTGTAATGGGCAATTTTACATTTTTCCCATCTAAAACAAAACTTTTCTCTATTATCTTCTCTTGGGCAAAAGACATATTAAAAACCATAGAAAATACCAATAGAAAAAAAGTAACTATGTACCCCAGTTTTTTCATGTTTATTCCTCCTATGTATCATTCTCCTAAAATTAGCATACCACTTTTAAAAATAAAGTGTCAACTTGAAGGAGGATTTGTAAAATAATTGTAACAAATTAAAGAGATATAGACTTATTAAATTACTTTGTATAATTCATCACTTTCCGGAGGGTTTATCTCTTTCTCTTTTCCGTTAACCACTATCATCTTTTTTTCATCCCTATTTAGTTCTCCTATCACTGTATATGCGATATCTTCTTTTTCAAATTCATTCTTTAATACTTCTAACTTTTCTTTATCAATTCCTATTAACATAGAACCACTTGAAATTAGTCTTAATGGATTAATTTTATAATGATTAGATATTATCCTCGTAGCAGGATGAATATGTATTTTTTCTTCATAGATAGTACATCCTAATTTATAAAGATCACAAATTTCCCAAACTCCTCCTAACACGCCCCCTTCTGTTACATCATGCATAAAGCTTACACCTATTTTTCCTCCTATAATGCCTTCTTTTACTACACTTATTTTATTTAATAATTCTTTTCCTTCTCTTACACTATTTTCTCCATATATACTTTTTAATTCTTTTTCCTTTTCAAAGCATATAATCCCAGTTCCTTCAATTCCTGCTCCTTTTGTAAGAACAAGCAAATCTCCTTCTTTAGGAATATCTTTTTTTAGATTCTTCTTTAATTCTTTTCCTATTCCTGTAGAAGAGATTACGATTCGATTTACTGCATTTGTTATTTCCGTATGCCCTCCTATGATCTCTACATTTAATTTTGATGCTTCTCTTGATGCATCCTCCATAATTTTTTTAATTTCCTCTTCTTTTGTCTCTTCTGGAGCCATTATCGTAAGCATAATACCAAGAGGACGGGCTCCACTTGAAGCGATATCATTACAAGTGATATGAATTGCAAGCTTTCCAATTTCCTCTGCTGTTCCCGTTATGGGATCTGTACTCATAACACATGCATATTCTCCAAAATCTATAATTGCACAATCTTCTCCTACATTGGGTCTTACCATTACCTCTTCTCTTTGTTTATTTAAAGTACTAAATACTAGATTTTTAAGCTGCTCTGTAGTCAATTTTCCTATCTTCACATTCCTTCCCCCTTATCTTTTTCATATAAAATTATTATATCATCATAAAGTTCCTAAATTTATATTATTTTTGATTACTTAGGAAAAACCTTAAAACAGTACTTGTAGTATACTTTTTGTAGTGTAAAACGCTTTGCATAAAAATACCGTTTATATGTTGAATACTAAAAAAAGCAGATGTATACATCAAGTAATGTTCCAAAAAAGTGGTATGCACGTAAATAACACTATTGCAACAACTATTTTGAAAAAACTAAGTGCCATGGCACAGTTTTTTTAGCAAAATATTTATGGCAACCATTTATATTTACATACATACCACTTTTTATTAGCAGTTTTTTCTATCTTAACCTACTTAGAAAAAAATATATACCTATAAAAGCAATTATAAAATATAATTTATAACTTACATGTTAAGTTAATTATTAACTAAATAATTAATTACTGATTTATTTTCCAATCCTAATGGTTCAGAAAACTCATTATTTCTCTTCGTCAAGAGTGCAAAGCACCCTTCTTCCTCAAAATTTTCTTTAATTATCGCGTTATAAAAACCTAATCCTGTTATTAATTTGATATAAAACTCTTTATGGCTTATAACATCCTCTGTGGTCAAATGAAAATTCCCCTGCAAATTATGCTTAATTATATAAGTTATCTTTTCTGCTACCATCGTATCTGAAATAGTATTATAAAATAATTTTGGGTAAACAACGACCTTTTCATTATTTTTTAGTAACTTTAAAATATGCTTCATTCTTGGAGAGTCTTTTCCCCAAACTTGAGGAAGCCTCAATATACAAGCATTATCATTTAATATCTCTACTATTGTTTTTTCACATTCGATTTTATATCTTCCATAATCAGTACAAGCATTTGGTAAGTCATCTTCATAATGTGGTCTACTTAAATCATTATCAAAGACGTTTGCAGTAGATAAAAAGTATAATCTACCTCCATTTTCCGCTAAGTATTCAGCAATTTTTTTATGTAATACTAATTGTTTATTAAAATCCCCTCTTAAACAAGATATTATAATTTGAGGATCTAGAGCATTCAGTATTTCGTCTATGTTATCCACATTTTCAATGTTTAGTTTAAAACTTCTATCTTGGCTTAATGGCATTCGACTTTCAAAAAATGTTGTATATATCTGAAACTCCTTATATTTGCTCATTTCGTTAATTATTGCGTTTCCTACAAGTCCACTGCCCCCCAGCACTAAAACCTTACTCATTGATTTATCCTCCTTAGAGTATCTCGTGTTCCCCTCTACACAATACTTTATTTCATATTTAACTAATAGGTGCAATAAAATTATTACATCTGTTGTTTAAATCGCAAAAATCATTGTAATTTTAGAGTCAAAACTTGTGTGTTTTTTCATTTACAACTACACTTTTGATAAACTGATTCGTGTAAAAATATAAGCGTATGCTTTAAATATTTTGTGTAAAAAACTTGTCACATGGAATAGAAAAATCCGTTAAGAAGTTTCAATTGTCTGGCGATAGCAAATTTTGGAACTTTAGGATTTTTTTATGGAGTGAGCCTTAGTTTTTTCAAAATATTTGATGCAGAAGCGTTATTTTCACACAAATCAGTTAACCTGCGCATTAATTACTAAAACACCTCTTAAAATCATCTACACTCATTCTTTCATGATCAGAACAAATATATAAAACCTCTATATCTTCTTTTGGTATACAATGACAAATCAAGACCTCACCATCATATCCTTTTCCCAAATCCCTTCTTTCTTTTAGATTTTCAGTAAAGCTCAACGAAGTATCCCAATACTGCTTTAAAATCACTTTTCCTTCTTTATCTAAAAAGCTTTTGCACCCTTCAAATCCTTTTGTTTCTTTTAATACAAAGGGTTCGTAAATTTTATTCGCTAAATTTTCATTTGCAATCCAGCATTTATCCGCTTGTATTTTTATAGAAAGAATGGCACTATGAGAATGAAAATAGTGATCTTCTTTGAAATTAAGGCTTGCAAAAATAGATTTCTTTCGCTCTACCCAAGAAGGAATATCCTCTCCTTTAAAAGTATCTATATAATCATGAAATCCCCTATATTTTGTATCATAGGTTATTTTGTCGTTATAACATATTCCATACTTTAATACATAATCTAAATCTTTTAAAGAGACAATATGATATACTCTATTGGTTTGACTATAATCTTTAAATAGGTACTCCATCATTTTTCTCCTTTCAAAAAAGTAAAGAAGGTAATTTTACCTTCTTTACTTTTCCCTACTTTACTTTTCTATATACGCTGTATCAAAGAAAACAAATCCAAGGGGAGATATTCTTACATCTTTAAGGTCTGGTCTCATGAGCTCTGGGTTGGTATAATAATAAATTGGCATTATAATGTCATCTTTCATCATTAAATCTTCTGCTTGGTGCATTAGCGCAAAACTTTTATTTACATCTGTTGAAGTTTTTGATTCTGTAATAGCTTTGTCAAATTCTGGATTTTTCCAATGTGGATGATTGTTTCCACTTGAAGAAATAAACATATCTAAGAAGGTCATTGGATGAGAGTAATCTCCAAGCCATCCATCTCTAGCTATCACAAAATCTCCTTGCACTCTTGCTTCTTGAAATACTTTCCACTCTTGATTTTGGAGCTCTACTTCCACACCTAAATTCTTCTTCCACATTTCTTGGATTGCTTCTGCTATTGCTTTATGAGATTCTAATGTATTATAGATTACCGTAACTTTTGGGAATCCTTTACCATCTGGATATCCTGCTTCTGCTAAAAGCTTTTTCGCTTCTTCTATTTGCGGGGTTTCTTTTAGTCCATAATCTGACCCTTTGTCTCTAAAATCTTTTCCATCTGGTTCTTTTACCCCTGGTGGAACATAAGCAAGGGCTGGTATTTGTCCTCCCTTTGTTACTACTTCTACGATTGCCTTTCTATCAATTGCCAAAGATAAAGCTCTTCTTACCTTTGGATTATTTGTTGGCTCTTTTGTTACATTAAAAGAATAATAGTAGGTTCCAAGTTGTGGATGAATTGTAAATCCTGGATTTTTTTCTGCTTGAAGTTTTGGTATTTGAGGATTTGGCAGTGTATCGGATCCATCTATTTCACCTGATTCAAATGCAGAAAGAGATGTAGTTTCTTCTGCAATCATAGTATAATCTACTCCATCTAATTTTACTCTTTGTACATCATAGTAATTTTCATTTTTAACTGTCTGTATCACATTATTTCTTTCCCATTTTATTGCTTTAAATGGTCCATTAAATACACAATTCTCAGGTTTAGTTGCCCAAGCTTCTTTATCTTTTTCTACAATGTCCTTTTTCACTGGAAAGTAAGTTGGAAATGCTGTTAATTCTAAGAAATATTGCGTTGGTCCCACTAGTTTTACTTCTAAGGTTTTCTCATCTATGGCTTTTACCCCTACTTCCTCTGCGCTTGCTTCTCCTGCATTATATTTCTCTCCATTTTGTAAGTAATACAACTGATAAGCATATTCAGCCGCAGTTGCTGGATCTAATGCTCTTTTCCATGAATATTCAAAATCCTGTGCTGTAACAGGGCTTCCATCTGACCATTTTGAATCTCTTAAATGAAATGTATATGTAAGTCCATCTTCCGATATATCTACTTTTTCTGCCACACCAGGAATAGCCTTATCCTTATCATCTAGTCTCATTAATCCTTCATAAATATTTTCTAATACACTTCCCGCTTGTACCTCTGCATTTAATGCCGGATCTAGTGTCTTTGGATCAGAACCTATGTTATATTTTATTATACTTTTTGCTTCCTTTGCTGGTTCCTGTGTGTCTCCAGCATTATCTGTCCCTGCACAACCTACCAAAGATGTTAGCGTTAACATAGCTGCTAAAAGAATCGAAAATAACTTTTTCAAACTATACCCCTCCCCTTTTGATTTTTATTTTAGAATAAATATATTCTTACATATTATATTTCTATGACATATTTCTAAAACCTCCTATATTTTTATATTTATTTGAATTTTTTGTTATTTCCTGTATTCATTATTTATTGAAAATTTTTTTAGAAACAAAAATAGAATAAAAAATGAAGAAGGCATTTAGCCTCCTTCATTTTTTATTCTACATATGCACTATCAAAGAACACGAATCCAAGAGGAGATACTCTTACATCTTTTACATCTTCTCTCATAAGTTCTGGATTTGTGTAATAATAAATTGGCATGATAATATCATTTGCCATCATTAAATCTTCTGCTTGATGCATTAACTCAAAGCTCTTATTTACATCTGTTGAAACTTTTGCATCTGTAATCAGTTGATCAAATTCTGGATTTTTCCAATGAGAATGGTTGTTTCCGCTTGATGATATAAATAAATCCAAGAAAGTCATTGGGTGAGAATAATCTCCAAGCCATCCATCTCTAGCTATCACAAAATCTCCTTGTACTCTTGCTTCTTGGAATACTTTCCATTCTTGATTTTGAAGTTCTACTTCCACACCTAAATTCTTCTTCCACATCTCTTGAATTGCTTCTGCTATTGCTTTATGTCTTTCTAGTGTATTATATATTACGGTAACTTTTGGGAATCCTTTACCATCTGGGTATCCTGCTTCTGCTAAAAGCTTTTTCGCTTCTTCTATTTGCGCAGTTTCCTTTATTCCATAATCTTTTCCTTTTTCTCTAAATTCTTTTCCATCTGCTTCTTTAACTCCTGGTGGAACAAATGCTCCTGCTGGCATTTCGCCTCCCTTTGTTACCACTTCTACGATTGCCTTTCTATCAATTGCTAAAGATAAGGCTCTTCTTACTTTAGGATTATTCATTGGCTCTTTTGTTACATTAAAAGAGTAATAGTAAGTTCCAAGTTGTGGATGAATTGTAAATCCTGGATTTTTTTCTGCTTGTAGTCTTGGTATTTGTGCTGCTGGAACATTATCAGACCCATCTATTTCTCCTGATTCAAATGCAGAAAGAGATGTGGTTTCTTCTGTGATCATTGTATAGTCTACCCCATCTAATTTCACACTTTGTGCATCATGGTAATTTTCATTTTTAACTGTTTTTATTACGTTATTTCTTTCCCATGCCGTTGCTTTAAACGGTCCATTGAACACACAATTTTCAGGTCTAGTTGCCCAAGCCTCTGGATCTTTTTCTACAATATCCTTTTTCACTGGGAAGTAAGTTGGAAACGCTGTTAACTCCAAGAAGTATGGTGTTGGTCCTACTAGTTTTACTTCTAAAGTTTTCTCATCTATAGCTTTTACCCCTACTTCTTCTGCAGTTGCTTCTCCTGAATTATATTTCTCTCCATTTTGTAAATAATATAATTGATAAGCATATTCAGCAGCAGTCTTTTGATCTAATGCTCTTTTCCAAGCATATTCAAAATCCTGTGCTGTAACTGGGCTTTCATCTGACCATTTTGCATCTCTTAAATGAAATGTATATGTAAGCCCATCTTCCGATATATCTACTTTTTCTGCTACACCTGGCACAGCCTTATCATTTTCATCTAATCTCATTAATCCTTCATAGATATTTTCTAAAACAGTTCCTGCTTGTACCTCTGCATTCAAGGCTGGATCTAAAGTTTTTGGATCAGAACCTATGTTGTATTTTACTACTTTATTTCCTTCCTTTGGAGCTTCTGTTCCTGCTGTTTTCCCTCCACATCCTGCTAAAGATGTTACTGCTAGTATTGCTACTAAAACAATAGAAAAAAATCTTTTCAAAATAATTCCCTCCCTTTTACATAATGTCTAATTTTTATAAAAAATATATCCTGAGAAAGATATATTTCTATAACACTATTTTTTTCTAAATATTCTTAATTATTTTGATTTTAAAAAATATATGGAGTTACTTTGGGGCTTCACCCCAAAGTAATTTAATACAAGTGACAAGCAACACTATGTCCTGGAGCCACTTCTTTCAATACAGGCTCCGCTTGGGCACATTTTTCTGTTGCATATTTACATCTTGTTCTAAATCTACATCCTGAAGGAGGATTTAATGGACTTGGCACATCTCCTTCTAATATAATTCTTTTATTTGCTTTTGCTATATTTGGATCTGGTAGTGGTATTGCAGATAATAACGCTTGTGTATAAGGATGTGTTGGTTTTTGATAAAGCTCATCACTTTCTGCAATTTCAACTAATTTACCAAGATACATAACCCCTATTCTATTGGATATATGTTTTACCATAGAAAGATCGTGGGCTATAAATAAATAAGTCAATCCTAATTCATTTTGAAGGTCCTCTAGCATATTTACAACCTGCGCTTGTATGGAAACGTCAAGGGCTGAAATAGGTTCATCCGCTATAATGAACTCTGGTTCTACAGCAAGTGCTCTTGCTATTCCTATACGCTGTCTTTGTCCTCCAGAAAATTCATGAGGATATCTGGTTGCATGATCTGGTTGAAGCCCTACTGTATGAAGAAGATCATGTACTTTTTCTAGTCGTTCTTTTCCATTTGCCAATCCATGTATATCAAGAGGCTCTCCTATAATATCCCCTACGGTCATACGAGAGTTCAACGATGCATATGGATCTTGAAATATCATTTGTATTTTTTTTCTAAAAGGCTTTAATTCATGTTGACTTAATCTTCCTATTTCAGCTCCGCCAAATATTATTTCTCCTTCCGTAGGCTCGTACAGTCTTATAAGGGTTCTACCTGTGGTAGACTTACCGCACCCAGATTCTCCAACAAGACCTAGGGTTTCTCCTTTTTTGATATGAAAAGTTACATCATCAACAGCTTTTACATACTGAACATCTTTTCCAAAAAATCCTTTTCTAACAGGAAAATATTTTTTTAAATTTCTTACATCTAATAATATTTCATTTTTCTCTATTTTTATACTACTCATGTTTGCTTCCCTCCTTGAGGTTACCATTTATTGCATCTACCTTCGGAGCATCTGGATGTAAAAGCCAACACATAGAGCGATGATCTTCTTTTACATAGGTATACTCTGGCATTTTTTCCATACATACTTTCATAGCATAGTCACATCTTGAAGCAAAAGGACATCCTTTTGGAGGTTTTAGTAAGTCTGGAGGAGATCCTGGTATAGGGATCAATCTTTCTTTATGCTCTTTGTCGGATACTTTTGGAATAGATTTTAAGAGTCCTAATGTGTATGGATGCTTTGGATTATAGAATATATCCTCCACGTTTCCTTCTTCCATAATAAGACCGCCATACATAACAATAATTCTAGAACATACATCTGCAACAACACCCAAGTCATGGGTAATTAATATGATAGATGTATTAAGCTTATTTTTCAAATCCTTCATTAATTCTAATATCTGAGCTTGTATGGTAACATCCAGAGCTGTAGTTGGCTCATCTGCAATAAGTAACTGGGGTTCACAAGATAGGGCCATGGCAATCATCGCTCTTTGTCTCATTCCACCAGAATATTCATGTGGATATTGATCTATACGTTTTTCAGGACTTGGTATTCCAACGAGTCTAAGCATTTCTATTGCTTTTTTCTTTGCATCTGCTTTAGATAGTTTTTGATGCTTTATAATCGCCTCCATAATTTGATTTCCAATTGTGTATACAGGATTTAGAGAGGTCATAGGATCTTGAAAAATCATACTTATCTCATTTCCTCTAACATTTTGCATCTCTTTTTCTGCCTTTGTTCTTAAATTCTCTCCGTTAAAAATAATTTCTCCGTCTACAATCTTGCCTGGATGTTGAAGAAGTTTCATAACTGACATAGACGTTACAGACTTTCCACTTCCTGACTCTCCAACAATCCCTAATGCTTCTCCTTTATCTAAATGAAAACTTACTCCTCTTATGGCTTTTATCTCTCCAACATGAGTAAAAAAGGAAGTTCTCAAATTCTTTACTTCTAGTAACTTTTCCCCCATTTAGCTCCCTCCTTTTATTTTCGCATACGTGGGTCTAATGCGTCTCTTAATCCATCTCCAAAGAAATTAAATGCAAGCATTGTTATAGATATAGCAAGTGATGGGAAGAATAATTGATATGGGTAAATGCTTAAAGTCGATAGCGCATCATTTGCTAAAACCCCCCAGGATGCCATAGGTGCAGAAACTCCAAGACCAATAAAGGATAAGAATGCTTCTGTAAATATAGCACTTGGTATAGACATGGTCATGGTAACAATAATTGGTCCCATGGCATTTGGTATAAGATGTCTAAGTAGTATTCTAAAATCACTTGCTCCTAAGGTCTTCGCTGCAAGCACATATTCTTGCTCTTTAAGGGATAAAATTTGCCCTCTTACAATTCTTGCCATACTAATCCAATAAACAGAACCTAAAGCAATTAATATACTTTTAAGACCTGCACCAATTACTACCATTAATAGTATAACATATAAAGTAAGGGGAATTGTGTAGAGTATATCTACGATTCTCATCATGATATTGTCTACTTTTCCGCCAAAATATCCAGCAATTCCACCATATAATACTCCAATTACTAAGTTAATGATGGAGGCTACAATCCCAACCGTTAAAGAAATTCTCGCTCCGTATAAAACCCTTACATACAAATCTCTTCCGTGAGGATCTGTTCCAAACCAATGTTCTCCACTTGGGCCTTGATTTGCAAGCATTAAATCTTGATCAGAATAAGAGTATTTTGACATAATAGGTCCTAATATTGAAATTAAGAACAAAAATATTAAAAAGACCAACGCTCCCATTGCAACCTTATTTCCTTTTAATCTTCTCCAAACATCTTGCCAATAAGTCATAGAGGGTCTTACGATCTTCTCTGAATCCCTTTCTTCTTGACTTAAAGGCTGCCACATATTCTTCTCTATACGAACATTTTCCATGTTTTCCCCCCCTTAATCGTCAAATTTTATTCTAGGGTCTACTAGACCATATAATAAATCTACAACTAATATCATTGCTACAAGTAACACCGCATCAAATATGGTAATCCCCATTATGACTGTGTAATCTCTGTTGCTTATACTTTCCACAAAGTATCTTCCCATTCCTGGAACTGCAAATATTCTCTCTATAACGAATGATCCTGTAAGTATTCCGGATGCCAATGGTCCAATATAAGTTATGATAGGAATTAGTGCATTTTTAAGTGCATGCTTGAATATAACTACCTTTTCGCTTAATCCCTTTGCTCTAGCAGTTCTTATATAATCTTGAGAAACGACTTCAAGCATGGTGGATCTTGTCAATCTTGCGATAAAGGCAAGAGAGTATGCCGCAAGTCCAATACTCGGCATAATCATATGAGATGCTGTCCCCCATCTAGCTGCCGGAAGAACGCCTAACTTCAATGCAAACACATAAATCATTAATGTTGCAATAACAAAGCTTGGTATGGTAACACCAAGAACTGCAACAAACATCACACTACTGTCAATCCACGTTCCTTGTTTTAATGCAGCAATTACCCCCAAAGGAACACCTATTGCCAATATTAAGATAATTGCTATGGCCCCTAATTGTGCAGATGCAGGAAATGACTGCTCTATAATATGATTTACAGTTTCTCCTTTTATTTTAAAAGAAGGTCCTAAGTCTCCCTTTAAAATATTCCCCAAATAATTTGTATACTGCTTAAAAACAGGCTCATCTAGATGATATTTTGCCTTTAATGCAGCTTCTATTTGAGGAGGCAATTTCTTTTCACCGGTAAAAGGTCCTCCTGGTATAGAGTGCATCAACACAAATGTAATGGTGGTAATCAAAAATAGCGTAATCACCATAGACACCAAACGTTTCATAACATATCTTCCCATTTTCTCACTCCCCTTATTGTTTAAATTTTTTTACATATGAAATATTTTTTTTTTGAATTGCATCTTTTTTATATCTTATATCAATTCAAATTTCATTTCAACAGAATGCACAAAATTAAGATTTTAATTTTTCTTAACAATTTCAGCGATATTCTCTATTTTCTTTCACCTCATTCCTTCGTAGCGTATGCATTTCAATCGACACACTGTGTCATTTTTCGAAATAAACGAAATATTATATTATTTAAATTAACCATATAATATTTTTTATATAGTTAAAAACAAAAGCCTTTCTTGTTATTTTTAATTGTAAAAACAATTAAAAATAACAAGAAAGGCTTTTACATATTTTGAAGCTTTTCTATGATTAGTTTTCTAACAATCTGAGGATTTGCTTTTCCTTTACTTTCTTTCATCACTTGTCCTATCAAAAACCCCAAGGCTCTTTCTTTTCCCTTTTTATAATCTATAACAGACTGAACATTTTCCTCTACCATATGAACTACCATTTCTTTTATACTATTTTCATTTTGTATTTGAATAAGATTTTCTTTTTTAAGAATATTGTCGGGATCCTCCCCTTTTTCAAACATAATTTTAAATATTTTTTTACCTGCCGTATTATTAATTTTTCCTTTTGAAATAGCTTTCAATAAATAAACAAAATCCATTATAGTAAATTTCATCTCTTTAATAGATCTATTTTTCTCTTTTAATCTTCTCAAAAGCTCTGTTGACATCCAACTACTTACCATCTTAGGTTCATTAAAGTGCTTTATGACTGCTTCAAAATACGCTGCAATTTCTATATTAGAGGTTAAAACCTTTGCTTCATATTCTGAAAGAGAATAATTTTTTATAAATCGTTTTCTCTTTTTTGCTGGAAGTTCTGGAAGATTTTCTTTTATTTTCTTTATGAAATCTTCTTTTAATTCTATCTGTAACATATCTCCTTCTAGAAAATACCTATAATCCTGCACATCTTCCTTCTTTCTCATAGAAATTGTTTTATTTTCTTTATCATTAAATCGTCTTGTTTCTCGTATAGTATCTTTTCCTTTTTCTAAAAGATACTGATGTCTTTTTTCTTCGTATTCTATTGCTTTTACTACTGCCTTAAAAGAATTTAAATTTTTCAATTCTACAATTTTAGATTTTGCTCCATCTTCTCTTTCTACATTAATATTTATATCACATCGCAAAGAGCCCTGCTCCATTTTCACATCTGAAACCTTTATATATAATAGAATTTCTTTTAATTTTTCTAAAAATTCGTATGCCTCTTGAGAAGAATTCATATCTGGTTCTGTAACAATTTCAATAAGAGGAATACCGCTTCTATTATAGTCCAAAAGTGTATGTTCTCTTTTATGATGAAGAGATTTTCCTGCATCTTCTTCTATATGTATTCTTCTAATTCTTATTTTTTTTCTTTCATTCTCTTCTTGTATTTCTATATAGCCATTTTCACACAGCGGCTTATCATACTGAGATATTTGATATCCCTTTGGAAGGTCAGGATAAAAATAATTTTTCCTATCCATTTTTGTTTTTTTAGAAATATTGCACTGAAGAGCAAGCCCTGCCATGATTCCATATTCAAGAACTTTTTTATTTAAAACAGGTAAAGTTCCTGGAAATCCTAAGCAAACAGGACAGCAGTGGGTATTGGGTTTTCCTTTAAATTCATTTTTACAACCACAAAATATTTTTGTATGGGTCAAAAGCTCTACATGTATTTCTAATCCTATAATTGTTTTATAGTTCATATTTACCTCCCTTTTACAACCTAACCTTTTTATCTTTAAAGGCAGTAACCCTTTCAAATGCATGTGCTATTTTTAGAAGTATTCCTTCTTCAAAATAGTTTCCTATAAGCTGCATTCCTATGGGTAATCCATTTTTAAATCCACAAGGAATAGAGATGCCTGGAAATCCTCCAAGACAGGATGGAATAGTACATATATCTTCACTATACATAGCTAAAGGATCTTTCTTTTTTTCTCCTATTTTAAAAGCAACATTAGGTGATGTCGGCGTAATAATTACATCTACTTTTTCAAATGCTTTAAAAAAATCCTCTTTTATTAATGTTCTTATCTTTACTGCCTTTTTATAATAAGCATCATAATATCCTTCTCTTAATATATACGTTCCCATCAAGATTCTTCTTTTTACTTCCATTCCAAATCCTTCACTCCTAGATTTTGTATATAATTCCTCTAGGGAATCGTATTTTTTCGTTCTATATCCATATCTTATTCCATCAAATCGACTTAAATTAGAGCTTGCTTCACTGGAAGCAATAACGTAATAAGCTCTTACTGCATACTCTGTATGGGGTAGAGAAATCTCATACACATTGGCTCCCATTTTTTTGAATAAATCAATGGCTTTATATACAGCGTCCTTCACTTCCTCATCTATTCCTTTTTCAAAATATTCTTTTCCTATGCCTATGTTTATCCCTTTTATATTTTTATTTAAAAACTTTGTATAATCTAAAACACTTTCATTTTTACTTGTTGCATCCATTTCATCTTTTCCTGCTGTTTCTTTTAAAACAAGAGCGCAATCTGTCGCATCCTTTGTAATTATTCCAATTTGATCAAGAGAGGATGCAAAAGCAACGAGACCGTATCTAGAGATTCTTCCATAAGTTGGCCTAAGCCCTACCATTCCCGTGAAGGCTGCTGGTTGTTTTACAGATCCTCCCGTATCCGAGCCTAATGCATAAAAAACCTCTCCAGAGGCTACAGCAGCAGCAGATCCTCCAGAAGATCCACCTGGTACCCTGCTTAAATCCCAGGGATTTTTAGTTGTTTTAAAGGCAGAATTTTCCGTAGAGGAACCCATGGCAAATTCATCTAAATTTGTTTTTCCAAGTAGCACTGCTCCTTTTTTATACAGTTTTTCTACAACAGTTGCATTATAGGGAGCTATAAAGTTTTCTAGCATTTTAGATGCGCAAGTTGTCTTTATTTTTTCTGTACAAATATTATCCTTTATCGCCATAGGTATCCCAGCCAAAGGACTTAACTTTTCTCCCTTTATTCTTTTTTCATCCACTGATTTTGCCCTTTGAAATGCAAATTCTTCTGTTAAATGTAAGAAAGCATCTACTTTAGGCTCAACCATCTTTATTCTCTTAAGCATATTTTCTGTAAGCTCTACAGCACTAATTTCTTTCCTTTGTAATTGATTACTTATTTCTTTTAAGGTTAATTCATGTAATTTCACACTTATTCTTCCTTTCTAATCCATTACTTTTGGTACTTTAAAATAATCATCTTCCTTATTTGGTGCATTTTGAAAGATTTTTTGTGTATTTAAAGATTCTTTTATTTCATCTTCCCTCAAGTCATTTATAAAAGAGATGGAGTTAGGGCTTATATTTATTTCCTCTACCTCTACACTTTTAAGTGTATCCATATACAAAAATATATTTTCTAGTTTTTCACCCATAGTTTTCGCTTCTTCCTCTGTAAATTCAAGCTTACAAAGCTTTCCGATATATTTTATTATCTCTTTATCTAACATCTCACCGCTCCTTAAGATTTAATAGAAGGTGTATATTTTTTCATTAAAATATTCTATATCTAAAACTAATCTATCTTCTTTATAATAAAAAGCTCCTTCTTCCTCTAACTCTTTGAAATTTCTGGAAACCACTTCTCTAGAAGTGCCAATTATATTTCCAATTTTTTGTTTTGTAAATTTCAAATGAATTTCATTATTTTTCTGAAGTTCATATTGAGAATATAAAAATTTTATAATTTTATCCTTCACTGTTTTTAAAGATAAAAGCTCTATTTGCTGATTTAAAAGAAATATTTTTTTTGTCAGTTCACTCAAATATCCTTCCATAAAAGTTTTATTCATTGCCGATAATTTAATCAATATATCTTTGCTTATATTTCCTATTTTACAATTTTTTTCAGCAACCACATAAACAGGATAATGCAATTCCTCAAATACAATTGCTTCTGCAAATACCTCTCCTTTTTTTAATATGGCAACAATTTGTGCTCTTCCATCTCCCGAATACTTAACAAGTTTTACCTCTCCACTTAATAAAAGAGACAAATACTTACATCTTTCTAAAGGACTATAAATCTGCTCTCCTTTTTTATACTCTTTTATAATCATATTTTCATTCAAGAACTTCATTTCTTCTTCTGTTAAATTACGAAACACTTTCTTTAGCCCCCAATCGCTTATATTTTTATAGTATATACCTATTTCCTACTGAAATCTGACGAATGAAAAAGATAAAAAGTCTCCTATTATTTCCAAAAATAATAGGGGACTTTTTATTATTATATCTTCTTGCTTTTAGTGTATTATTTTCATCACGTCTTCCTTTGAATTCATAGCAATGATTTTCTCAAAGGTATTTTCATCAATTACCTTTACCCCTAATGTATTTGCTTTATCTAGTTTAGAACCAGCATCTTCTCCAGCAAGAACAAAGGTAGTACTTTTGCTTACACTTCCAGTCACCTTTCCTCCTAGTTTTTCTATGATGTCTTTTGCATCATTTCTCTTAAACTTTTCAAGGGTTCCAGTAAGCACAATCTTCATTCCTTCTAATGTCTTAACAATACCCTCATCTTCTTCTTTTAAGGAACTTAAATTCACCTTAGCAGTTTTTAATTTCTCTATTATTTCTAGATTTTTTTCATTTTTAAAATATTCTATAACACTTTGCGCCATGGTTTGTCCAAACTCCTCCAGACAAACTAATTCTTCTGTTTGTGCATTTATAATCTCCTCTATATTCTTGAAATGATGAGAAAGAATTTTAGCTCCTTTTGCTCCAATGTATTTTATTCCAAGTCCAAATAAAATCCTTGATAAATCATTGCTCTTTGATTTTTCTATGGCGTTTATTATGTTTTCTGCTGATTTTTCTCCCATTCTTTCAAGGGGAATTAGATCTTCTTTTTTAATATAATATAGATCTGCTATATCTTTTATTAAGTTTTCCTTTAATAATAAGGATACGATAGACTCTCCAAGCCCTTCAATATTCATAGCATCTCTTGAAACAAAATGAATAATACCTCTTCTTATTTGAGCAGGACAAGATATATTCGTACATTTTACTGCCGCTTCTCCTTCTACTCTAATGGTTTTAAAATTGCATTCCGGGCAAAGAGAAGGCATTTTAAATTCTCTTTCGTCTCCGTCTCTTTCTTCCAATACCACTTCTACCACTTCTGGAATTACATCTCCAGCTTTTTGAAGAATTACTGTATCCCCAATTTTAATATCTTTTTCTCTTATGTAATCTTCATTGTGAAGGGTTGCTCTACTTACAGTAGATCCTGCTACTCGAACAGGATCTAAAATAGCAGTAGGAGTCAAGGTTCCTGTTCTTCCCACCTGAACAATAATATCTAGTAGCTTGGTTTTTTTTCTTTCTGCTGGAAATTTATATGCAATTGCCCAACGAGGACTTTTCGCTGTATTTCCAAGTTCTTCTCTTTGTCTCAAATCATTTACTTTTATAACCATTCCATCTATATCAAAGGAAAGAGTATCTCTTTTTTCCTTCCAATAATCTATATATGCAATTACTTCTTCTATCTTGTTACAAACCTTATAATAAGGACTTACCTTTAGTCCAAGTTCTTTTAAATAAAGAAGACTTTCTTCATGGCTATTAAGATTTTTTTCTTTTATATCCTCTAGATTAAATATAAATATATCAAGGGGTCTTTTTGCTGTAATTTTAGGATCTAATTGTCTTAAAGAGCCTGCCGCTGCATTTCTAGGATTTGCAAATAAGTTTAATCCATTTTCTTCTTGTTGCATGTTTAATTCTTCAAATTTGTCTTTTGGAATAAAAACTTCTCCTCTTACTTTTAAATTTATAGCTTCTTTTAATGAAAGAGGAATAGATTTTATTGTCTTTAGGTTTAAAGTGACATCTTCTCCTACATTTCCATCTCCACGCGTTGCTCCTATTTTAAATATTCCATCTTCATAGATTAACCCTACAGAAAGTCCATCTATTTTTAATTCTACTACATACCCTATATTTTCTCCCACCATATTTTTTACCCGTTTATCAAAATCAATTAAATCTCCTTCCGAAAAAGCATTGGAAAGGCTAAGCATAGGACTTGTATGCACCACTTGATTAAACTTATCTAGGGGTTTTCCTCCCACTCTTTGAGTAGGGGAATCTTCTTTTTTATACTTTGGATATTTTTCTTCTAAGGCTATCAATTCTTTCATGAAAAAATCATATTCATAATCTGAAATTTCAGGATTATCTTTCACATAGTAGCTATGATTATGGTAGTTGATTATTTTTGTTAATTCTTCTATTTTCTTTTGTATGTCCATCTTTCATCACCTTTCAAAACTGTTCTTTATATCTTATGTTGTATAAACTTTATTTTATCATGTGTAATTCTTTTTAAAAATATAAAATATGCTTTTTATTTTATTCTCCTTTAAAAAAGCATATCCTCTTGAGGATACGCTATTTTAGTTTATCTTTTACTGATCTTATTTTTTGCTCCATGCTTCCTATTTTATCTCTTCTATCATCTATTTTTATGCTCGTGGATACTCTTAAAGCCCCTTGTTGAAATACACTTTCATGCATTTCTTTTATTGTCGTTAATATTAAATCTAAATCTCCTTCTATTACAGTACCCATTGGAGTTAGCATATAGTTTAAATTTTTCTCTTTTTCTAATACCTCATGTACTTTTGCGACATATTTACTTAAGCTAGTGCTTTCTGTTCCTAAAGGAACAATCGTAACCTCTACAAGTGCCATCTTATCTTCCCCCTTTTATTTGTTTAGTGCTTTTTCTATTTGCTTTAAATTTTCTTTCATTCTATAAATATAGTCCTTCCCTTCTTTCATATCTTCTTTGCTCATTCCTTCTATGGTATAAAGAACCTGTGTTTGTGCCTTTCCCTCATTGGCTAAAACATTAGATAGTTTCTCACTTGCTAATTCTTCAAAAAATACTACTTTTATATTTTTTTCTTTTATTATATCCGTAAGTTTAGAGAGTTCTTTTAAACTAGGCTCATCATGAGGCGATATTCCTGAAATAGAGATGATATTTAATCCATATCGCTCTCCTAAATAATTAAATGCTTCATGAGAAACCACGATTTCATTTTTATCTATGTTATTTAATGTATTTCTATATTCTTCGTCTAATTCCTCTAAATTCATCTTGAAATTATTAAAGTTATTTTCATAATATTTCTTATTTTTTTCATCTATTTTTACTAGTTCATTTTTTATTTCTTCCCCCATTTTTATTACTCTTATAGGATCTAGCCATATATGGGGATCATATTCTCCATGATCATGCTTGTCTTCTTCAGGAGATTCTTTTATTTTTATTGGATCTGCTATTTCTCCTAATTCAACTACAGATACTCCCTTTTTTTCTAAATTATCTTTTATTTTTTTACCCCATGGCTCAAATCCCAATCCATTTAAAAGGACAATATTACTTTTTTCCATTTGAGATAAAACCTTTGGGCTTGGTTCAAAATCATGTGCTTCTGCTCCTGGGGGTACTACCATTTGTATATCAATCTTGTCCCCTCCAATTTTACTGGCAAAATCATAAAGAGGATAAAAGCTTGCATACACTTTTATTTTTGTTTCATCATTTTTTATATTTTCTCCTTTTGCAGTGCATCCTGAAAAAAGAGATAACACCAATAATAGCATTGCAAAAATTGTGATTTTTTTCATATTTTCGCCTCCTTATTGCAACTAAATTGCATTTTCATCTAATATTATAACCTAAAAGAATGTGTTTAAACAAGAAAATAAAAAAAGTCTTTTCATATAATTCACGAGTATACTTTTATTTCTCTTGTTCATACTAAAAAAATAAGTTGAAACAAAGGGAAGGTGAAACAATTGATTTATGAATTTCTCCATTTAACATTAGAGTTAATTATTGGTTTTTTTTCTCTTCTTCTTATTACTCGTTTTTTAGGAAAAACACAAATTAATCAAATTACTCCTTTTGAGTTTATCTCTGGATTAGTTTTAGGAGAGCTATTAGGAAATGCCCTATATGATAAAGATATTAATATATTTTATATTTTATATGCCCTTTTCTTGTGGGGATTTTTAATGTTTATGGTAGGATTCATTACACAAAAATATATGAAAACAAGAAAATTTTTCGAAGGAAATCCTTCCATTGTAGTAAAACATGGAAAAATTGATTTTGATGTATTAAAAAAAGAAAAAATAGACATGAATGAACTGCTCAGCTTACTAAGAGGAAAGGATGTATTTTCTATCCGCCAAGTGGAATATGCCCTTTTAGAACCCAATGGCACCATTAGTGTCTTAAAAAAATCAAAATATGAAAACCCTACAATAGAAGATTTAAGCTTACCAGAAAATTCAGTTTACCTTCCTGTAACGTTTATCTTAGATGGAGAAATCATTAAGGATAATCTTAAAGATGCCGGCTTTGATGAAACTTGGCTAATTACACAGATCAATAGTCAAGGAGTTAGTAAAGCAAAAGATGTGATGTATGCAGATTGGCAAGAAGATGAAGGAATTTATGTTCTTCCTTATAAAAAACATAAAAAAAATCTCTAGTGTTTCTAGAGATTTTTTATCTTGCTTTACTACTGACTAATAGGATTCATCCTTCCAAATCCATTTCCACAACCGCTTCCTGCTCCTCTTCCCAATCCATTTCCATTATTTTGACCCATTCTACATCCGTTTGGAAAATCAAATCCATTTTCTTCATGATATTTTTCCATATTTTCTATTCTCTGTGTATACACTTGGGCTTCTTCTTTTGTTATATTTCCTTCTTTTACTGCCTCATTAATTTGCTCTTTTTTCCATGTGATCATTTCCTTAAACCAATTTGGTGTATCTACTTTGCTTTCTGCAAAAGATATTACTGAAATAGATAAAACTAGTAATGCTACAATAGACAAAACAATTGTTTTTTTCATTTTTCATTCTCCTTTCTTTAAAAGTTTTTTATTTAATTATATTATAAAGATAAATTATGAAGATTTTATGAAGATTTTTTTATTTTCTTCATGATTTCTTCATAAGTTTGAAGGAAAATGTATTTAATCCAAAAGCAAAAGGGAATACAATAGATAAGGGAGGGATTTTTATGAAGGATTTACAAAGCATCCTCATTATTGAAGATGAAGTCAAAAGTTTGCAAGTAATAAAGGCTTATCTTGAAAAAGAAAATTTGAAAGTGCATACTGCAACCAATGGAATAGATGGAGCTGACTTATTTCATACCTTATCTCCAGATTTAGTCGTTTTGGACTTAATGCTTCCTGGGATGGCAGGAGAAGAAATCTGTAAGAAAATAAGAACCAATTCAGATGTTCCCATTATTATGCTTACCGCAAAATCAAGCGAAGAGGCTAAACTAGAAGGCTTTGCTCTAGGCGCAGATGATTATCTAACAAAGCCCTTTAGTCCAAGAGAGCTTGTAAGTCGGGTGAAAGCCCTTCTTAGAAGAGCCTATAAAGAAAATTCTATTTTAGCGGATATTCTCTCTTTTAGAAATAATGATCTAGAAATCGACACAAGAAAACAGGAGGTTAGAAAAAAAGGAGAACTGATTTTTTTAACTCCTAATGAATATAAAATTCTGCTTATTCTTGCTTTAAATCCAAAACAAGTTTTTTCACGGGAAACATTAATCGAAAAAGCCTTTGGTTTTGACTATGACGGATTTAACCGAACCATTGATACCCATATAAAAAATATAAGACATAAAATAGAAGATAGTACAAAGCATCCTATCTATATTATTACCGTATATAAAATAGGATATAAATTTGGAGGATAGTCCTGTGAAAGTCAACATAACCCAAAAATTGATTATTTATTTTGTGCTTATTTTATTTATTTCTTTAATTCTCACTAGTTTTATCTCGAATTACATGATCGATGAAAAATTTGATACTTATTTAAAAAATGAGCACCATAAGAAAGTTGAAAAAATAGAATCTATCATTCAATCTGCTTTTTCTCAAAATAGTTTATATCCTGATTTCGATAAAGAAGGTCTAGGAAAATACGTAGCCTTGGAAGGATATTTTGTAGAAATTAAAGATATCAATAATCACTTAATCTATACAAGTAATAGGATGAACAGTAAAGGCTTTGGACATATGATGGGTTTCGGTGGAATGAAAAAAAATTTTAGAAATCTTCAATCAAATTATGTAGAAGAAAGTTATCCTTTATCTATAAATAATAAAAGCATTGGAACAATGACTATTGGATATTTTGGTCCTTCTAATCTCTCTATGGAAGCATTAGTATTTAAAAAAGCTTTGTATCACTCTATATTGCTTTCTTCTATTATTTCCATGGCAATTAGCTTCTTTATTATATTTGGTGTATCTAAACAACTTGCGTTACCTATAAAAGAAATAACTTCTGTTGCAAAAAAAATTAGTACTGGAAGTTTATCTATAAAATCAGATGTCCATACCAACATAGAAGAACTTATAGATTTATCTTATTCTATACAGGATTTAAGTGCAACACTAAAAGCGCAAGATGCACTTCGAAAGCGATTAATATCTGATATAAGTCATGAAATCAGAACCCCTATTAATAATATTCAAAATACGATTGAAGCTTTCATAGATGGAATTTATGAACCCACCCATGATCGATTAAATGAATCTCATGAAGAAATCATAAGACTTACTAATCTTGTAAAAAATTTAGAAAATGTGATTCATCTAGATAAAGGAAACTATGTCCTAAATAAAACCTATTTTGATTTAAATGATGAAATAAAAAAAATTATCCACACCCTGATTCCACAGTTTCATAAGAAACATATAAAACTAATTTACGAAAGCAGTGTACATTTAGAGGTTAATATGGATAAGGATAAATTTAAACAGATTTTATATAATTTACTCATCAATGGATATAAATACTCTAAGGAAAATTCTATAGTCCATGTGATCTCTAAAATAAAGGAAAATTGCCTTGTTATTACTATTGAGGATTTTGGAATAGGAATTCCCCCAAAGGATCTTCCCCATATATTTGAATATCTTTATCGAGAGGATACTTCTAGAACGAAGTCTACAGGCGGATCTGGAATTGGACTTTCTATTACAAAATCTTTAGTGGAAAGCCATGGAGGGAAAATAGAAGCCTTTAGCGAGATTAATAAAGGGAGCCTATTCAAGATCACTTTTCCATTAAAAAATATAAGCAAAAATATGTAATCTTCTATATTTATCAAAATAATCCCAGAGATTTTTGAATAAAAATCTCTGGGATTATTTAATAAAAAAGTTTTCCTTTTAATATCCTTTCTTTAAATCTAGAACATTTTTTAATTCTTCTTTATTTATATATCTTTTTAAATTTTCATATGTAACTTCAAATCTTCTTTCATTTCTCATCTCAGATATCCATGAATTATGAGGGGTAATCACTACATTTTGAAAATCCCATAAATGGCTTTCTCTTGGAAGTGGTTCTTCTTCAAATACATCTAATGCCACTCCCATAAATTTATCCTCTCCTATTTTTTGAATCAATGCTTTTTCATCTATAATGCTTCCTCTTGATATGTTGATCAACACAGAACAATCTTTCATTTTTTCTAATTTATCTTCATTCATTAAATGATGGGTCTTTTCTGTATAAGGAATAGATAAAACAACAACATCACAAATAGATAAGAATTCATCCATTTCTTCCATGGAAAAACACTGATGAAAATATTCCACTTTTTTACCATTTGTATTCAATCCGTAGATATTGGTTCCAAATCCTTGTAATCTTTTTGCCCCTTCTATTGCAATTGTCCCTGTTCCAACAAAGCCTACTGTCTTTCCATATAATTCTAAAAGTTGTGTGTTTATTTTCCACTTTTTTCTTTTCTGATTTTCATAGAACTCTCTGCTATTTTTATATATTTCTAGTATCTTGAGTACAATCCACTCTCCTATTGGAATACTATATCCCCCTCTATTATTGGTTAGAATAATTTCCTTTTCCTGGATATATTCTACTGGAGCCTGATCGATTCCAATGCTAGATAATTGTATCCATTTTAGCTTTTTTAACTTTGTTATATCTAATTTTTTGAAAGGATCATAACAAACTAAAACATCGATATCCTCGATTTCTTTTGTGTTGCTAATTTTGTCTTCATATACATATAATAACTCATACCCTAAAGCTCTAACTTTATCCATCTTTTCTTTTCCATAATCATATGTGAAAAGTACCTTCATTTTTATCCACCCTCCTATCCATATATATTATTATATACTATAATTTGTTCATTTTAATCACAAAGGATTTCTTTTGTTCTCATTAAATTTTATAAGAAAAAAGTATTATCTCTTTCTGAGAATAAAGTATCATTCATTTTATTTAAAATTAAGTAAAAAGTCCATTTGTTTATTTTTTTTAACTAGTATATAATTTAAGTTGTGATTAGCAACACAAGTCGAAAGGAAGGTGATTTAGTTGAAAAATGTCGGAAAAAAATATTTTATCATGATTTTCACTATATTTTTATGTATATCGTCCTTATTACTTTTATTTTATAATAAAACAGGCAACAATGTAACTTTTAAAAATATGCTTGTTTTTTATGCAATTCTCCTTGTCTGTCTTAACTTTGTATTATTTTTCATCTTTAAAAATGCTTTAAACGAAAAAATTGAAAAAGAATATCCAGAAGATGTACAGAACAATATGCATGCTTCTTCAACAAATATCCGTAAAACCAATAAAAATGTAACAAAACTTCCTACTATGAATAAGAATTTAAAAACAAATAATATCACCTTTAAGGATAATCATTTGAAAAGCAAAACAAATCCTATGATTTCCAATGCAAATTTGATAACAGAATCCAATAGAAACATTAATTCTCTTTATAGTAAGATCAAAGAACTTTCAAAGTTTAACAATAATATAAAGTCTTATTCCAAGGAAAACGCTTCAAATTTCAAAAATCTTACCGAGGCAGATGAATCAATCCAAAAATCTTTTGAATCCATCGATTCTAAAACAAAAGAAATTTCTTCTATTGTTTTAGAGCTAGGAAATTCCATTAATAAATTAAATGATTCTGTTGAAAAATTAAATGCTTTGGTATTTAATATTTCAATGGAAGACAATCATTCTGATAAAGGAAAAGGAAAAGAAGATTTCTCTAATATGATTGGAGATCTTAGAAAGCTTTCTAAAGATGTTTTATCTACTTCAAAAGATATTTCAAATCTGATATACAAAGTTAAGTATGAAGTATATAATTTATCTACCCTAAACGAAAGCGCCTTTCATCACTTAAAAGATAAAACTGTACTTAATAATACTTTTTCACCTTGTTTTGATCATGTATTAACAGAAGTATCTCACATTATGTCTAACTTGGTTGAAATGTATAAAGTGGTAGATACAAATTTAGAAATAAGAAATAGCCTTCTTGAAAAGGCAAATCTGCTTCCCACTTAGAAATCTTTAAGTCCTCTATGATTTTTTATAGAGGACTTTTCTATTATACCAGCCCTAACCCTCTTACTATCTGTGTCATGATAAAACATGTAGCAAAGGCTATTCCTGTTGGAAGAAAAATAGAAATTAGCGTCCACTTCTTACTTCCACTTTCCTTTCTTATAGTCCACACCGTAGTTGCACAAGGAAAATGAAGGAGTGAAAATAGCATTACATTTAGTGCAGTAAGAAAAGTCCATCCATTCTTTATAAATAAATCTTTCATTGCTTGAAGACTATCTAATTCAATCATATGCCCTCCTGCCATATAGCTCATAATCAGTATTGGAATAACAATTTCATTTGCAGGAAATCCCAGAATAAAAGCGATCAATATATATCCATCTAATCCTATGGCATGGGCAAATGGCTGTAAAAATGATGCACTATGTGCTAATATACTTTGATCTTTAATTGTGATATTGGCAAGTATCCATATAATAAGTCCAGCTGGTGCTGCAACAGAAACTGCTCGCCCTAACACAAATAAGGTTCTATCTATAATAGATGTATAAATTATTCTTCCAAATTGGGGTCTTCTGTAAGGTGGTAATTCTAAGGTAAAGGAAGAAGGAATCCCTTTTAGCATTGTTTTTGAAAGCCCCCAGGAAACCATCAAGGTTACTCCTATTCCTATTAGAACAAGGAAAGATACAAAAAAAGAGGCTGCTAAAGTACTATACTTGTTTGTAAATGCTCCTCCTATAAATATGGTTGCAATAGCAATTAGTGTAGGAAATCTACCATTGCATGGCACAAAGTTATTGGTAATCATTGCGATTAACCTTTCTCTAGGAGATTCTATAATTCTACAGGCTATTATTCCTGCAGCATTACATCCAAAGCCCATACTCATAGTAAGAGATTGCTTTCCATGGGCTCCACATTTTTTAAATAATCGATCTAAATTAAAAGCAACCCTTGGGAGATATCCTAAATCTTCTAATAATGTAAAGAAAGGAAAAAATATTGCCATAGGAGGAAGCATTACAGAAACCACCCAAGCTAAGGTTTTATACATTCCAAGTACTAATATTCCATGAAGCCAATTAGGCGCATTGAAAGATATAAATAAATTTGTTAATTTATCTTCTATTTCAAATAAAAACTGCGCTATCATAGCAGATGGAACATTTGCCCCTGTTACCGTTATCCAAAACACTAATCCAAGAAGAAGAAACATGATAGGATATCCTGTTATTTTAGAGGTAAGAATATCATCTAATTTTTTATCCCATTCAAATTTTCTTTTTTCATCTTTTTTTACTACTTTTTTTGCGATTTCTTCTGCTTGCTGGTATATGCTTCCCACCATAGCATCTCTTATTTCTAAATTATTTTCTGATTTTATTCCTTCACTTAAAGTAATTAATTCATCGAATCTTTTTATATTCTGCATGTTATTTTCCTCCCTTTATTCTAAAATCAATTCATCTCGCATATATTGATATATAGAATCCATAATGGCTTTATCTCCTTCAATGAGCCTTAATGCTACCCATCTTGGATCTATTTTATCTTTCACAATCCCTCTTATTCTTGGTACTAATTCTTCAATCTTTTCTTCTATATGAGAAGAATAAATTGGTTTTATAGGAGTAAAATTTTCGATTTTTAAAGCAACATTATACACTTTATCCATTAAATCCTTTAGTCCCTCTTTTTTTCTTGCAGTAGTGGGTACAACCGGTATGCCTAATTCTTTTTCAAGAGCGTTTATATCTATAGAAATTCCTTTTTTTCTTGCTTCATCCATGAGATTGATGCATAAAACTACTCGGTCTGTAAGCTCTACCACTTGGAGTGCAAGATTTAAATTTCTTTCTAAACAAGTTGCGTCTAGTACCACAATGGTTGCATGGGGTTTTCCAAAGCAAATAAAATCTCTAGCTACTTGCTCTTCTACAGAACTAGCTAAAAGAGAATACGTTCCTGGTAAATCCACTAACATAAATTTTTTATCTTTATGCTGATAACTTCCTCTTGCATTAGATACCGTCTTTCCTGGCCAATTCCCTGTATGCTGATTTAATCCTGTTAGTGCATTAAAAACCGTACTTTTTCCTACATTAGGATTTCCAGCTAAAGCAATTACTCGTTCTTCTTCGCTTTTCACCTTAATATTAAAATCCTCATAGGATATACTTTTCCCTTTCTTACAAGATTCACAGGTTAAACTCATGTATGTTCCTCCTTTCTTTATTCTTCATCTATCAATCTTACTAAAATTTTATTAGATTCTTCTTTTCTTAGGGCAATCATCGCTCCTCTTATTTCATATGCCGTCGGATCCCCTAAGGGACTTTTTCTGAGTACTTCTATTATGGTTCCCGGAACAATTCCAAGGTCTAACATTCTTCTTCTTGGTAAATCTATTGCTAATAATTTTTCAACTTTTCCTTTTTTCCCCACAGGGACTTGGGAAAGAGAAATAATATTTTCCATAATATACCTCCTTATAACTTAGCCCTGGCTAACATGATACTAAAAAAATTTAAAACTCAACTAAGCTATTTTTATTAACACTATAATAATATGTATTTTTTTTTATTTGGTTCCACTTCATCTTGGAAATTTTACTTGTATAATTTCTTTTATTTTTGTATAGTTATTCAAAACAGTTTTTCTTTAAAATGCTTTAATAGATTCTTTATAAGAAGATAGATAGGAGTGAAATAATAATGAAATTCAAGTTTGGCTATGGAAAATCTTTCGCAGAATTTGAAATAAAGGAAAAAAATTTTCAAGGACAGGCCCTTCCTAATAAAGTAAATGTGCCTTTAACGGGAAAAGAAGAGGTTATTAGAGCCCTTGAAAATCCTAAAGGAACACCCAGACTCCAATCCATTGTTCAGCCTGGAGAAAAAATCGTCATTGTGACAAGTGATATCACAAGACCCATGCCAAGTAAAATCGTACTTCCCCCTATTATAGATGAATTATTATCTGCTGGTATAAAGGAAACAGATATCACCATCGTACTTGCCCTTGGAAGTCATAGAGCGCACACGGAAGAAGAAAAAAAATATCTAGTTGGAGAGAATATCTATAATCAAGTTAAGGTTATAGATAGTGATATGAAAAGATGCATCAATCTAGGTAAATGCAATAACGGAACCCCTGTTGATATATTTGATATTGTAGCAAATGCAGATAGAAGAATTTGTCTTGGAAATATAGAGTATCACTACTTTGCTGGATATAGTGGTGGTGCAAAAGCACTTATGCCTGGAGTTTCAAGTAGAGAAGCGATTCAGGCAAATCACCGCAATATGGTAAATCCAAAAGCAAAAGCAGGTCTCCTTGAAGATAATCCTGTACGAGAAGATATTGAGCAAATTACTGATTTTATCAAAATTGACTTCATCCTAAACGTAGTCTTAAATAGCAAAAAAGAAATCATAAAAGCTGTAGCAGGTCACCATAAGTTAGCCCATCGAGAAGGATGTATCTTTTTAGATGCTATGTATAAAATTAAACTTAAAGAAAAAGCAGATATTGTGATTGTTACGCCTGGAGGATTTCCAAAAGATATTAATATTTATCAAGCGCAAAAATCCTTAGATAATTCTAAGCATGCTGTAAAAGATGGAGGAATTATTATACTCGTTGCATCTTGTAAAGAAGGTTTTGGAGAACACGTATTTGAAGAATGGATGCTTCATAAAAAACCCAAGGAAATGATTGAAGAAATAAAGGTAAACTTTCAGCTAGGAGGGCATAAAGCTGCTGCTATTGCCATGGTGCTTGAAAAAGCAAGAATATTTTTAGTTTCAGACTTAGATGCTGATTTAGTAGAAAAAATTAATTTTAAGCCTTTCAATCATGTTCAAGAAGCCATTAATAAAGCCTTAGAAGATCTAGGAGATAATGCTAAAATACTACTCCTTCCCTCCGGAGGCTCTACCTTGCCTGTATCTTACTAATTTTTTTATTTTTCATACATATTTATTAACTATAGAATATTTACTTTCTTATTTGGGTAAGTAATGACTACAGCAATAAATTTATTTTTACTTAAGGGGGGATAGATATGTATGATGTTTGTATTATAGGCGCAGGAGTAATCGGCTGCTCTATTGCTAGAGAATTATCTAAGTATGATTTAAAAATAGGTTTGATAGAAAAAGAAGATGATGTGAGCTGCGGTGCTTCTAAGGCAAATAGCGGAATCGTTCATGGTGGATATGCCGCAAAATATGGAACATTAAAAGGTGAATTATGTATCAAAGGAAACGAAATGTTTAAAAAATTAGAAGAAGAACTTCATTTCGGTTTTAGAAGAACAGGAGGATTAGTCATTGGTTTTACAGAGGAAGATGAAACTGAAATAAAAAAGCTTTATGATAATGGAATCAAAATCGGATGCGATGATTTAGAAATTATAGACGCAAAGAAAATAAAAGAAATAGAACCTCATATTCATCCTGATGTAAAAATAGCATTATATAGCAGAATGGTTGGTGTAACCTCTCCCTATGAACTTACTATTGCTTTCGCCGAAAATGCTATTCAAAATGGTGTAGATTTACAATTAGAAACAGAAGTTTTAAATATAGAAAAAATAAATTCTATTTTTTATGTTCATACAAACAAAGGTATCTTTCAGTCTAAATATATAATCAATGCAGCAGGCGTATATAGTGATAGAATTGCAAATATGCTTGATCTAAATGATTTTTATATTATACCAAGAAAAGGTCAATACGTTTTACTCGATAAAGAAGAAAGTCATCTTACCAATACGGTAATTTTTCAGGTTCCAACAAATAAGGGTAAGGGGATTTTAGTAACTAGCACCTATCATAAAAACCTTATGATTGGTCCTAATGCAGAAGAGATGGATGATAAAGAAGATGTTTCAACCAATGAAGAAATATTAAAATATATTGTGGAAACCGCAAGAAAATCAATTCCACATTTTGATATAAAAAAAGCCCTAACTTCTTTTTCAGGAATTCGTGCAACAAGTAATACAAATGATTTTATTATTGAAGAAAGTAGCATTTCTGGATTCATCAATGTAGCAGGAATAGATTCTCCAGGACTAACTTCTTCTCCTGCCATTGCAAAAAAGGTTTTATCTATTCTTGAAGATATAGGAGTAAGGCTAAGAGAAAAAACAGATTTTTATCCCTATAGAAAACCCATTATCAAGAATAAGGATGAAAATTTTCATGGAAATATAGATTCTCCTAATCCTTCTAATCACATCCTATGTAGATGCGAACAAGTAACCGAAGCAGAAATCGTAGATGCCCTTCACAGAGGTATTCCAATTCAATCTGTTGATGCAATTAAAAGACGTACTCGAGCTGGAATGGGAAGATGCCAAGGCACATTTTGCAGTCCTAGGGTAAAGGCACTAATTTCTAAAGAATTGAATATTCCTATAGAAAAAATCCCCCAAAGAAAAAAAGGTTCTTCCATTCTTCCTAAAAAAGCAAGTATAAAGGTAGTAAAGCGCTATGCTGAATAAAGGCTATAAGTCCCAATATTATTTTTTATTGGGACTTATTCTTCTTCTATTTCATTCTCTTTTAATCTACTTTCTATATTAAAATCTTTAAAATTCCTAAATATATCTTCTTTTGTTTTAAAAAATTCAATGAGCTTTTCTATAGACTTAATGGTGGATATACTAAGATAATGCTCCATGGCCTCTGCTTCCTCCTTTTTATCCGCCTTTGATCCAATAATCTCTACAAACTCCATTAATATTTTATTTCTATCTACTAAAAATTTTCCTCTCTTCTTTCCTTTTTCTAGTACTTCTATTTTTTCATAGGGTTTATATTTGATATACCCTAATTTATGTAGTTTTTTTAATCCCTTTACTACAGAAGGCATGGAAAAATTTAAGCATTGAGCGATATCCGTTATTCTGATTTCTTCTTTTTTTATAGATAATCGATATACCTCTTCAAGATAATCTTCTAAACTAGGAGATAGCATAACAGCCTCCTTTCTCTTTATATTACATATCTATTTTTTAAAAATGTTTTTTATTCTATCTTCATAAAAAGGTCTTTCTTTGAGTATCTCAAAGAAAGACCTTTTTACTATAATTTGAATTTATTTATTTCTTCACTAAATGCTTTAGCTAAATCATTAAGATCTTGTGCGAATTGAGCTACAATATGAGTAAAAACTTTTTTATATTCTCTTGGAAATTCTTCATTGTATATTCCAATTTATTCTTTATAAGTTTGATTATTCCTTTTCAGTAAATAATCTATATTCTAAAATATTTTGTGTCTCTATTTCTTCTCTCTTTGGCTATAAGTATTGAAAATAAGTCAGATATAGACCATATAAAGTAAAAAGTATAAAGCTACAATTCGCTTTATACTTTTTTATTTTTTCCATCTGCTAATTCCTAAAATTATGAAATATAGTTATTTTTTTGATATTGTTTGATGTAGTTGCAGATGTTAAAATGGTTACAAATGACAAAGGAGGAATTGATAATGAAAAGAGTTTTATCCAGCATCCTTTTTATTGCCTTGATGTTAGGTAATACTATTTCTTATGCAGACTCCTATTACATGCATAGAGTTCAGCCTGGAGATACTTACTTAAAGATAGCAAAAGAATATAATAAGGATGTATATACATTACAATCAATAAATAAAGATCTTGAGAATACCTTGTTGGAAGGAAGCCTAATGAAAATAGCCCCTATTCCAAGTGGTAAAACCATATCGATTAAAGTAAATGGTAAAAAAATTTATACAGATCAAATCCCTTATTTAGAAAATTCTCGTACCTTTGTACCTATTCGCTTTATAGCACAAGCTTTAAATGTAGAAGAAATTAATTGGGATGAAGAAAATCAAACTGCTATTCTTAAAAATAAAGGTACTACCATAAAATTACCTATTCAGTCCACTGTAGCCACTTTAAATGATAGGCGTATATCACTAGATGCTTCAGTATCCATATATCAAGGAAGAACTTTTGTTCCAGTTCGTTTTATTGCAGAAGCCTTTGACTGTACAGTAAACTGGGATGCATATAACTATACGGTGGACATTAAAACAAATAATTCCTTACCCCTTGAAAATCCAAATGAGGAAGACATTTATTGGCTTTCTAGAATAGTAGAAGCGGAAGCAAGTGGTGAATCTTTTGAAGGAAAATTAGCGGTTGCCAATGTGATTATAAATAGAAAAAATAGTGATGAATTCCCTAATTCAATAAAAGAAGTCATCTTTGATCAGAACTATGGATACCAATATACTCCAGCAATGAATGGAACAGTCTATAATACTCCTTCTGCAGACAGTATTAACGCTGCCAAACAAGCTTTACAGGGAAATAACAATATTGGTGACGCTCTATACTTCTTAAATCCTAGTGCTTCTAAAAATTTTTGGATACTTCATTACAGAACATTTTATAAAACTATAGAAAATCATGATTTTTATCTATAAAACAAAAGACAGATCTTGTTACTTTTACTGCTGCACCTTATGTAAAAATTACTACTTCACAAATAAAATATTTTACATAAGATGCAACAATAAAATCTATTATCTCGTTTTCTCATTAAAGCACTTTCTCTATGATGGTTTTAGGTATAATTCCATTAAATCAGAGGAGGTGCTTTTTTCTTAAGAAATTGTACTATTTGAATATTGGCTGAAATAGGATTATCTTGATTTGAATTATGTGCTGCATTCCTAATCATATAGCACTGGCAGTTATTTTTAACTTGGCTCCAATATTTTAATGCTTTTTTTGTATAAAATGTTTTATCATATTCACCATATAAAAATAAAATAGATTTATTTAAATTATAGTATTTCTCAAAATGAAATGCTTTTTGAGTTTCTATTACTATCTTTGTATAATCCTTCTTCCCCATAACACGATAGCAGTCCTGCACATATTTTTGATTTTCCATATATATACTGCCTGTTTTCCTATTATGTTTTATTAAGAACACCCAAGGATAGAATTTAACAAGGATTGGTGCTAAGCTCATTGCTAATTTTTCAGATATGGTAAGTTTTTTAGTATTACAATTACTTCCAATCAATATTAATTTCTCCACTTTTTCTGGGCATCTGTAAGCAAGTTCTTGTGCAATTTGTCCCCCTTGAGAATGTCCAATAAATATTGCTTTATTACAATTCTCTCTTTCCATAATTTCAATAATATCTTCCACTACAATTTTAAATGAAGCATTTTCTCCTATAGGTCTAGATTTACCATGTCCTCTCTCATCTCATAACAAAATATTATAGTTTTTGAATACATCTTTTATCTGTTCTTTGAACATTCTGTGGTCACACCCTACTCCATGAAGAAATACTAACCAATCCTTTGAATGATTATTAGATATCCAATAATGAATAGGGCATCCTAGTTTAGTATATATCTTTTCATTAAAGCTATAGCTCATTTCATCACTTCTTTCTGTTAATTAAACTATATTTAAGCTTATTTTTAACTATTCATTTAATTATATCCATACTTTTATTCTTAAAATTTACAAATACAAAAGTACTACTCTTTATTGATTTATATTGAAATATCTAAACTTCATAAAAACCCATGAAGGTAGAATATATTCTATCTCCATGGGTTTTTTATACCTGGTTTCTCTTATTTTATTGTATAAATATTTTAGCGCTTATAAACTGTTCTTTATATCCTCCAAGACCTTCTTTACTGTATTCAAATGATTCTTTAGTCTTTAATATAATACTGCTAAAAAAAACTTCTTTTTCTTTTTTGATTGCCGTTTTTCTTAAATTTTTGCTTTTATAAAGGCTGCTATATTTTTCCTTAAATATTTCTTTCCCATTCATATTCTTTTTTGATATTTCCTTTCTTTCTTCTACTTTTATAGCATCTTCAGGGAAAAATCCTTCTACTATATCTAAAACTTCATTTTCATCTAAAGTATTATTCTTATGAAAGCTGATGATAATACGATCTACTCTTCTATACTTTTCTTTCACATTACATAGATGAAAATGGATACTAAAGATACGATAATCCCAATTATTTGTATTGGATTGTCCTAAACTCACTGTATAAGGATTGATATAAAATAAAGCATCATATCCTAGAGTGTATTCTGTTCTTTTATCTACTATACTATAATACGACTTAACATTATCTTCATAATCTCCTATTCCTGCGCCTTTAGAAGAAATTTTCTCGCCTTCTATTTGCTTTATTTGGATAAATTCTTTTGCTTTTTTTATCCATTTTAGACCTTCTTCTTTATATCTAATCCACTCTTTCTTAGAAAAAGTAATTTCTTTTTCTTTAAAAATTTTAAATAGTAGTATAGATAAAAAGATAAAAATACCATAAATAAACCCCATCCCGAAAATGTTAAAGACTTTTTGAGCCACCATGGTAATCATGCCAAGAAAAAAAGTAAAGGACCCAAATAACATTTTTAATCCTATGATGATCAACAGCGCTGTAGCAATGATGATTATACTATTTATTCTAAACACTCCTTTATCTTAAATTCTATATTTTATAGGTTAGTAAGGGTTTTAACGTTGCCACAATAGAAATCATATTTTCCTCTATCATATCTTTTATCACTCTTTCTATATTTTTGTATGCTTGTGGTGCTTCTTCATAAATAATGTGCTTATCTTTACAAATTAAAGCTGTGCCTAAGTTATTTTTTCTTACAGACTTTTTTGTGTATATACTTTCTAGCTTTTCTTTACATCCTACTCTACCCCATTTTCTACCAGATCCATGAGATATAGAAAAAGCATAATCCAAAAGATTTTCTTTTGGTTTTACAATATAGGAAAAACTTCCTCTTGATCCAGCTACCACTACATATCCAACATCTGAGGGGGCTGCTCCTTTTCGGTGAATATAAAAGTCTTCTTCTTTTATTATTTTTTTTGTAATACTATTATGAATACTATCTAGAATTTTTTTATATTTTTTATCTTCTCCTATAGCCCTTAATATCCTATAAGCTATTAATTCTCTATTTTTTATTCCAAATTGAACCCCCTCATCATGATCTTTTAAATAGGTATTAAATCCTTCACTGTCTTTTTTTAATCCATTTTGGCAGTGATACTCCTTTATATATTTTTCTAAAATAAATTGCCCATATCCTCTTGATCCACTATGAACCAGTAAGAATACATTATTTTTATTCATATTTATTTCTTTGAAAGATTTTTCATCATATATCTTTTCTATCTCTTGAAACTCTGCAAAATGATTTCCTGATCCAATACTTCCTAATTTATCTTTAAAAGGAAAATTTTCTTCTATCAAATGTTCTATACTTATATTCTCAATAGTTTCTATTTTTTCTAACCTTTTTCTTATCTTACTTAACCCAAACTTTATTTTTTTTATATCTGTTTCAAAAAGACTCATCCCGCACCCTATATCATTTCCAATTATGGCAGGATAAATTATATCTTTTGTGATATAACTTACTCCAACAGGCATTTTCCCTACATGAAGATCTGGAAGCCCTACTGCGCTTATTATTCCTTCTAAACTTGCTACTTTTTTAACGTTTTCAATAGCATTAGATTCTATCCAAGACTGCTTGGTCATCACAATTTTAATTTTTGTATTCATATTCTCTCCTTTTTATTTTATGTTTTTACTTTACGTTATTTTTTCAGAGAGAATCTACACTTTATTAAATATATCTTCTCCCTTTTTTCTTATCTATCATCATATCTATCCCTTCTTTCTCTTTTATTTTATCCTTTATATTTTAGGATATTTTTGATTATAGCATACCTTCATCTCATTTTAAATTCACGATTGAATAAAATTGAATTTTTAATATTATTTTAAAATTTTCAAAAAATTGCGATTTGCGCAAAATGTATTATTTTTCATGTCTATAAATACCTTTGTTTCTTTGGAATTACTTTCTTAGGCCCTATTCTTGATAATAGACAATAAAATACAAAATATTAAAGTTACAGTAGACTTTATTCTAATAATTATATATAATTTATTTGTCAAAACCGGAATTGATATATATATAACAAAAAAACGTTTTCGTTAAATTAATAAATCATTGGCATTATAAATTTTAAAAAGGAGAAAAAAAGATGGCAAAAATACTTTTAGCAATTATGGTACTTTCAGGAGTACCATTTACAATACAGCTTTTCAAAGCGTATAAAACAAGAAAAGAAGAAGGAAGATTAGAACCAGAAAGTTTTGTTAAAATTGGTTTAGTAGGCGCTCTTGCAAACTTTTTTGATACATTGGGATTAAGCAGCTTTGCAATCGAAACCTCTTTATTCAAAAACTTTAAATTAGTAGAGGATACAAAATTACCAGGAACATTAAATGTTGGTGCCACTATTCCAACCTTATTTCAAGCATGTATCTTTATTGCAGCAGTTAAAGTTGAACCCTTAACATTATTCTCTATGATTGCTTCAGCTCTTTTAGGTGCAGTATTAGGTGCAAGCTTAATTTCTAAACTGGAAAAGAAAATCATCCAGCTTGCAATGGGTATTGCGCTTTTATCCATGGCAGGAATACTGCTTGCTGGACAATTGAACCTATTCCCTGTTGGTGGAGAAGCCATGGGTCTTCATGGAACAAAATTAATTATTGCTATAATTGGTAATTTTATATTTGGCGCTTTAAATACATTAGGAATCGGTCTTTTTGCTCCATGTATGACAATGGTATATATGCTAGGTATGCACCCAGCGGCAGCTTTCCCAATTATGATGGGCTCTTGTGCGTTACTTTTACCTTTTGCAGGAATGAAGTTCATCAAGGAAGATACCCATTCTGCTACAGCATCTATGGCGGTTAACATAATGGGCCCAATAGGGGTTTTAATCGCGGCCTTCTTAGTAAGATCAATGGATATAAAAATGCTTAAATGGTTATTAATATTTGTTGTTCTTTACACAACGGTAATGATGTTCAAATCTTATAAAGAAACAAACTCTAAAGATTTAAAAAAAGCAGCATAATAATATATAAATAAGAGGAAGGATAAATCCTTCCCCTTATTTTAATTCATTTATAATCTTTAACCAATTAGAAAACAAGAGGTTTCCATGAGACCTCCATGAAACCGTAGGTTTATTTTTAGGATCATCATTTAAAAAATAATGTTTTGGAATATCTATCTCTATATTTTCATCTTTATCTCTTTCATATTCTTTTTGTAAAGTAAATGCATCATATTCAGAATGCCCTGTTACGAATATTTTTCTTAAATCCTTGCTTTGCACCATATATATTCCTGCTTCATCAGATTCTGCTATGATTTGTAAATCCTTGTTTTTCTCAATATCTTCTTTTTTTATTCCTGTGTGTCTTGAGTGTGGAGCAAAAAAAAAGTCATCAAATCCCTGAACAAGCTTTGCATTTTTTCTATTTATTTTATGAGGGAAGACGCCAAAAACTTTTTTGTCAAGAAGATATTTATTAATACCGTAGTGATAATAAAGGGCTGCCTGGGCTCCCCAGCAGATATAGAAAGTAGAGTTTACATTCCTTTCTCCATAATCCATGATTTCTTTTAGTTCTTCCCAGTAATCTACCGCTTCAAAATCCAAATGTTCAACAGGTGCTCCTGTGATAATCAGACCATCATACTGTTTTTCTTTTATTTCATGAAAGGTTTTATAAAATCTATTTAAATGATTTTTACAAGTGTTTTTAGGTATGTATGTCTTTGGAATTAAAAAAGTTATTTCAACTTGAAAATCACTATTTCCTAACACTCGAAGAAGCTGGGTTTCCGTTTCCAATTTTGTTGGCATTAAATTTAAAATTAGTATTTTTATGGGATGAAGGATTTTCTTTTTATATTTTTTTTCATCTAATAGTAGTAGACTTTCTATATTTAAGATTTCATAGGATGGAAGATCTTGTGGTATAATAAGTGGCATTTTTTCACTCCTTTCCTTAAATTTTTATATGATCATGAAAAACTTAACTTTATTCACTCCCTCTATTTTCATTAACGCCTCTATCTTTTTCTTTATTGAATTTTCATATTCTCCTTCGATAATAGAAAAAACTTCATTTTTACAAAGGCATTTGTCTGTTTCAATGGATACATCTTTGAATCCTTCTGCGATTTTATTGATTACAGCATGCCTATCCTCACATTGAATCCTCACATACCAGTTTGTCTTTTTATTTAAGTTATTTTCTAGCAAAGCATCTGTCTCATTAAATAAGATTGGTTTTTCTTTCTTATTTCTAATAATATCTGCTATATCTGCATAAATAGCACTTGCTGTTGGAAGCTTTCCTGCTCCTTTCCCATAAAAAACAAGCTCTCCTACACTATCTCCTTCTACAAGAATGGCATTAAATTCATTTTCTACTTTTCCTAAAATAGAATTTTTCATCACAATAGCAGGTCTAACCTTAGCATACACTTTATCCTCGTCTATTTCACTCATTCCTAATAACTTTACTACTCCACCTATTTTATTTGCTTTTTTTATATCTATTTCATCAATTTCATCCATTCCTTCTACCTGAAATTTTTCCCAATCTATTTTTTTCCCATAAGCTAAAGTAGATAATATAGCAAGCTTTCTTGCACTATCATAACCCTTCACATCAGATGTTGGATCCGTTTCTGCAAAACCAAGATCTTGTGCTACTTTTAAAGCATTTTCATAAGAAACTTTTTCTTTATCCATTTTTGTTAAAATAAAATTGGTTGTTCCATTTAATATGGCTTTTATGCTTTTAATTTTATTACCGATCAAACATTCATTAAGGGGTCTAAGTATTGGAATTCCGCCTCCAACACTTGCTTCAAAATAAAGTTTCACATTATTTTCTCTTGCAATTTTTAAAAGCTCCTGCCCATATTTTGAAATTAAATCTTTATTTGCTGTTACCACATGCTTTTTATTTTTTAAAGATTTTTTTATATAATCATAAGCTGGCTGAATCCCCCCCATGACTTCCACTATAATATCTACATCTTCTTTAAAAATGTCTTCTATTTGATCTGTTAATAAAGAATAATTTAAATCATTTTCATGCTTTTTCACATCTCTTACTAAAATCTTAGAAATTTTTATATTATCTTCTTTATTTTTATTTACAAGTTCTACTACACCTGATCCTACTACTCCATTTCCCAATAAACCAATTGTTATCATTTCCCGTTCCTCCTAAATATTTTTTAAAGCCTCATTAAAGTCATTGATGATATCTTCTATTTTTTCAATTCCAACAGAAACTCGAATTAAATCTGGCGTTACACCAGAGGCAATTTGTTCTTTTTCTGTAAGCTGTCTATGGGTTGTGCTCGCAGGATGTAGTACACTGGTTCTCGCATCTCCAACATGAACGACTAATGCTGCTAAGGATAAATTTTTTGTAAAGACCTTCCCTGCCTCTGCTTCTCCTTTTATTCCAAAGGTTAAAATTCCACTTCCTCCTTTAGGTAAATATTTTTTAGCAAGGCTATATGTCTTGCTACTTTCAAGATAGGGATAATTCACCCAACTTATTTTTTCATGTTTTTCCAAAAACTGTGCAAGCCTTAAAGCATTTTCGCTATGTCTTTCCATCCTAAGATGTAAGGTTTCCACTCCCAAGTTGAATAAAAAAGCATTAAATGGACTTAAACAGTTTCCTAAATCTCTAAGAAGCTGTACACGCAGCTTTGTAATATATGCTTTTTCTTTAAAGGCTTCAAGATAGCTAATGCCATGGTAAGTAGGATCTGGTTTTACGAATTCATCAAACTTTCCACACGACCAATCAAAGTTTCCTCCATCTACGATCACCCCTCCAATACTAGTTGCATGACCATCTATATATTTTGTTGCAGAATGAATTACAATATTTGCACCATATTCAAAAGGCTTGCACAGATAAGAAGTGATGAGTGTATTATCTACGATAAAAGGAACTTTTATCTTCTTTGCCACCTGTGAAAACTTTTCAAAATCTAAAATATTTAATCCTGGATTCCCAATACTTTCTCCAAAAACCAATTTTGTGTTTTCTCTAGCATGTTTTACTATTTCTTCTTTTGATAAGTCTGGAGAAACAAAAGTAACTTCTATTCCAAATTTTTTTAAAGTAGAAGAAATAAGGGTAATCGTTCCTCCATACAAGGTAGCAGCAGCTAAAATATGATCTCCAACGCTACATATATTTAAAATGGCTAAGGTAGCAGCACTTTGACCTGATGAAACAGCTACAGCTCCTACGCCTCCCTCTAATGCACTTATTTTTTCCTCAAAGGCAGCAACCGTTGGATTGCTAATTCTTGAATACATATGCCCTTCTTCTTTTAAATCAAATAACCTTGCAACATGATCTGGATCATCATATTTGTATGTTGTACTTTGTATTATAGGTAAAATTCTAGGTTCTCCTGGATTTGGAGTATATCCTCCTTGAATGCATAAAGTTTCAAAATCCCAATTGTTTTTCTTCATTTCTTGTACCTCCCTTAAAATTTAAAATTAATTTTTAAACCCTAAGATGAGAAGAATAAACCATTTCTCATCTTAAAATGAGAAATGGTTTATTGTTATCCAATAGATGCACATAATGCACTATTACCATTCTCTCATCTTCCAGTAATATATACTGCAGGAATTAGCACATTTCTAGTAAAAACTAGCTGTTGCCGGGTTTCATAGGGCCTGATCCCTCAACCACTCTTGATAAGAGTTTTAAATATTTACTTTTTTAAACTGTTGAAAACAATTATACAAACCATTTACCTAATTGTCAATACTAAAAATAACTTTTTTCATAATCAATTTATATTTTTATTAATCATTTCATCTATTTCTTTTTGTACTTCCTTTAAAGTATGCTTATTAGATCGCATACATATCCTTGCATCTTCATCACACAATATACATCTTCTTGGAATTTTATTTATGCTTTCTCTTCCTATTGAGTTGCCTCCTTCAATATAAACATCTATATCGAAGATTCTTCCTAACACATGTTCTTCTTCAATGGCTAGAGCAATTTTTTTTGCATCTAAATCATCCATATTCAAAACCATGAGTATACTTTTTCCATCATATCCTTCTATTTTTTGGGAATATACACAAAATGAATTATATTTTAGCTGTAAGGAATCCAAAAGAGTAGAAAACGCTTTTTCAGCTTCTTTTGTGTTTTTATTCTTCCCAGGATAATTAATTTTTCCACAAACTACTGGCAATTTATAAATTTGGATCAATTTCATCACTTTATTGTATCTAATTTCTCTATCCTCTAAAATTTTATCTATCAATGCCTTCCTTCGCTCCTTTTGATTTTTTCTATTACTTCCTTTCCTTTTCTTGAAAGTAAAAAATTATAGGTTGTCTCTGGAACTAGTTCTTTAAGTTCTTCTATTTCTCCTAATTTTATCTTGTTTCTAACTTGAGATGCACTGATTACTCTGTCATTTATTTCAAGCCTTTCTACCACACAGACCTCAATCCCAAATCTAGGTAAAATCTCCATTAATGCTGTATTATATTTATTGGTAGTAAAACAGTAAGGCTCTGTTCCAACATATCTTTTATGGATATTAAAAATAGGTGCAATATATTTTCCAAATATCCCTGCATCCAGCCCACTATAGCCTAATAGCTTTTCTTCTTCACTTTTTAAAAAATAGGATGGAAAAGTGGAGGATGAAATAATATATTTTCCCCCAGAAATAACATGAACATTTTTTAAGTGTGCTATTCCTTTTTTTACAAGATCTAACCTGACTTCAAAGGGAAATTGGGAACGGTTTTCCTCAAGGATAAATACAACTACTTCTTCATTTTCCTTTGAAGCTTTTTCAATTAAATACCTATGTCCTAAGGTAAAAGGATTGCAGTTCATAACAATAGCTGCTTTTTTACCAGTTCCAAGCTTACTATCTTTAAACATCTTTTGAATATATTTTTCTATATTCGCCGTCCCACCTTCTAAAAGAGCTACTTCTTTCGTTGCATATACGTCTTTATAACTTAATCCTCTAAATGCACATCTATTATTCGGTTTTGTAAATATAAAGGTTTCATATATGCCTTGATCAAATAAAGAATTTATAATAAAAGTTATCAGCTTAGAGGTGATTCCTTCCCCTTGCAAATCTTTATTTACCGCAAAGCACTTTAAAGTATTTCCTGAACTTGAGCATGTTCCAACTATTTCATCTCCTATTTTAGCTACAACAGTATTTTCAACATCTTTATCTAAAACAAGATCAAAATGAGATAAAAAACTTTCCACTTTTCTTTTTTCCTTCCCATTTAAATCAATTCTCTCTATTCGTATTTCATTCATATGATCACCTAATTTCCTTATAATAAATGTAAAACTGCATAATAACTTATGTTTTTATGCAGTCCTCTCTATCTTATTCTTTCACTTTTCTAACTACATCAATTACAGTTCCATCTCTATACTCAACAACTGCAACAATTTCATCTTCAAATTCTATCTTATTCGGCGCTCCTGTCATTTCTTCTGCAATGTTTTTTAATTCTTCAATAGTCATAATTGGAAGGTTTGCATTTTTTAATTTTTCAATTAAATCTACTCTATTTGAATTTACAGCTATACCTCTTTCCGTCACTACAACATCAACAGTTTCTCCTGGTGTGGTTACAGTGGTTACACGATCAACCACAATAGGAAGTCTTCCTTTAACAAGCTGCGTAACAACAATAGCCAGCTTGGCCCCTGCTGCTGTATCGCTATGTCCTCCAGAGCCACCCATAATCACACCACTAGAACCTGTTGTTACATTCACATTAAAATCAGTATCTATTTCTGTTGCTCCAAGAATCATAACATCCAGATTATTTACAACCGCTCCTTTATTATGAGGGCTTCCATACATAGAAGCAGACATAAGCTGATGGGATTTATTATTTTTATAGGATTCAATGGCTGCTAAATCAAAGCACTGCACATCAAATAAAGACTTAAATAAGCCTTCTTTAAACATATCTACTATGTATCCTGTAATCCCCCCTGCGGCAAAGCTTCCTTGTATGTTATTTTTTTTCATCAGATCTTTTACATATGCCGCAACAGCCAAAGATGTTCCTCCTGCTCCTGTTTGTAAAGAAAATCCATCTTTTAATACTCCCGAAGCTTGTATCACCTTTGATGTCATTTCAGCGATTTTTAATCCTACAGGATCTTTTGTTATTTTTGTTGTTCCTGAAACAATTCCCTTTGGATCTCCGATAGATTCAACTTCTACTATATAATCTACATAATCTTGTGATATTTCAATGGGGCAAGCTGGATAAGGAACAAGATTATCCGTAACTGCGACTACAGTGTCTGCATACATGGCATCTGGTGCTGCATAACCAAGGGTTCCACATGCAGATTTTCCTTCTACCCCATTGATATTGCCGTATGTATCTGCTGTTGGTGAACCAATAAACGCAACATCTATTTTTAAGTCTCCTGCTTCTATTGCTCTTGCTCTACCACCATGGGTATGCATTATGGCAGGATTTTCAAGCATACCTTCTGCTATTGCATTTGCAACAGCACCTGACATATAGTTCGCATATATTCCTGTTACAATGCCTTTTTTCATCTTTTCAACAAGGGGAGCATGAATTGGAAAAATAGAACTTGCAGCAATTTTTATATCCTTTAATCCCATTTTTTCAATTTCATCCATCACCATGTTTAAGATGAAATCTCCATTTCTTAAGTGATGGTGAAAAGAAATGGTTGCTCCATCTTTAATATTAGATTTTTCTAATGCTTCTTTAATGCTTCCTAAAACCTTTGACGCTCCTAAAACTGCGCTTTTTATCTGAACTGATTTTTTTCTCACTTGTCCTATATTATTAAATGCACCAGTAAATGGCTTCACCTTACCATAACCTTTTACATATTCAGGAATTTCTCTTCCTAATAGGTTTTTCATCTTATTCACCCCTTATATAAGTCCTGCAAGTTTTGCTTTATTTAATATGTTTTGTGCTCTTGCAATGATAGGTGCATCTACCATTTTTCCATCCAGAGAAAATACCCCTTTCCCTTCTCTTTTTGCTTCTTCCTGTGCCATCATTACTCTTTGAGCATAGATTATTTCTGATTCAGATGGTGCAAATACATGGTGAATGGTATCTATTTGCCTTGGATTTATAGCTGCTTTTCCTGTCATCCCAAGAGATTTTGCTTTTTGAATATCCTTTATGAATCCTTCCATATCCTCCATATCCGAAAAAGGGGTATCAATAGCATCTACCTTACATGCTCTACATGCTACTACTGCTCTATTTCTTGCATAAAAGATTTCTTCTCCTTCTCTACTTCTTTTAATTTCAAGGTCAGCAGTTAAATCCTCTGCTCCAAGAAGCATTCCAACTATTCTTGGTGAAGCTCTCAATATATCATATATATTTTCAAGACCAAAAGCGGATTCTATTAGGGGAAAGATTTTTATACTTTCTTTCTCAAACCCTTCCTCATTTTCTATCTCTTCAAGCTTTTTGCATACTGTTTTTATATCTTCTACCGTTGCTTTTGGAACCATGATGGCATCTGGTCTCACCCTAGCAATGGTATCCAAATCTTCAAATCCAAATGCTGTTGAAAGTGGATTTATTCTTACAGTTAATTCTGTTTCATAAAAATTAACATTCTTTATTGCATTTTTAACCAATATTCTTGCCGCATCTTTTTCTGTAATACTCACTGCATCCTCTAAGTCAAGAATAATACTATCGGCACCAAGTATTCCTGCATTTTGAATCATACCGGGATTATTTCCTGGCATGAAAAGCATGGTTCTTCTAAGTTTTTTCATAAAATCAACTCCTATATCCCTCTTTTTACCGCAGTTTCTATTCTAGCGCTTATAGTATAATCAAGCGCACCTCTATCTTTTGCAATCACTAAAGCATTTTCAACCTCTAGTGCCTCTAAAGTTTTTGTTATTACTTTTCTTATTTGGTCCCCAAATTGTTTTAAGACAATACTTTCAAGGTCAATAACATTTCCTTCTTCATTTGGCTGAATCATTATGTATATATCGTTTGATTCCATGGTTCCCGCTCTTGCTACTTTTTTGATTTTCATCACATCACCCACTTTTACAAATTATTTACTCACTGTATCTAAATACTCTTTTTGACCTATTTCATAAAAATTATTTCCCTGTGAATCAATTACAACAATAAGAGGTAGATCCTCTACATAAAGCTTTCTTATTGCTTCTGCTCCTAAATCTTCATAGGCTATTATTTCCGCGCTTTTTACACATTTAGCAGTTAAAGCAGCGGCACCTCCTATTGCTCCAAAATATACAGCACCATATTTTTTCATTGCTTCAACAACAGTAGCATCTCTTTTTCCCTTGCCAACCATGCCTTTTAGGCCAGACTGAATCAGTGCAGGTGAATAAGCATCCATTCTATAACTTGTAGTCGGTCCCGCTGAACCTATAGCTTTTCCTTCTTTTGCTGGAGTTGGACCAACATAATATATTATTTGATCTTTTATGTCGAAAGGAAGTTCTTTTCCTTCCTTTAATAAATCAACCAGTCTTTTATGTGCAGCATCTCTTGCTGTATAGATATATCCAGAAAGAACAACACTATCCCCTGCCTTTAAATTCTTTAACTTTTCATTTGTTAATGGAGCTTGTATTTTCTTTTCCATAATTAACCCTCCCAATTTATTATAAATATGCCTTTGCATGTCTTGTTGCATGACAGTTTATATTTACTGCAACTGGAAGACCTGCAATATGGGTTGCATAGGTTTCTATATTTACTGCAAGTGCAGTTGTTTTTCCGCCAAACCCTTGTGGTCCTATTCCTAAACCATTTATCAATTCTAATAACTCTTTTTCTAGATTTGCATAGTATTCATTTGAATTTCTTTTGTCTGTTGATCTTAAAAGGGCTTTTTTTGCAAGATATGCTGATTTTTCAAAGGTTCCACCAATACCAATTCCTACTACAATAGGAGGACATGGATTGGGACCTGCTTCCTTCACGACTTTTAAAACAAATTCCTTCACCCCATCTACTCCATCAGAAGGTTTTAGCATTTTTATCTGACTCATATTTTCGCTACCAAAACCTTTTGGCGCTACTGTTATTTTTAGGTTATCTCCGGAAATTATATTGTAATGAATAATGGCAGGAGTATTATCTTTTGTATTGATTCTCTCAATTGGATCTCCTACAACAGATTTTCTTAAGTATCCTTCTTCATATCCCCTTCTAACCCCTTCATTAATTGCATCTTCTATACTTCCTCCAACAACATGCACATCTTGCCCTATTTCAACAAATACAACTGCCATCCCTGTGTCTTGGCACATTGGCATATTTTCATTTTTAGCTATATCTGCATTTTCAACTAATATATCTAATATTCCTTTTGCTATTGAAAAGGTTTCTTTTTCTTTCGCTTCTTCAAATCTACGTCTCATATCCTCTGATAGATAGTAGTTTGCATCTATACACAACTTTTTAACTGTTTCTATAATGTTTAAAGCTTGTATCTCTCTCATTATACTAACCTCCACATTTAGATTTTTTAAGTTTCTTTATCATTATATCCTAAAAATAAAATCAGAAGCCAGAGATATGATGATAAAAGATTCACTTCTTTTCTCATCTATCCTCTAACCTCTGACCTTTTTTTATAATTTATTGATCTCTTCTTTCTTTCGCTTTAGTAAGAGCTAAAACTCTGTTCATTTCATTGAATACAATCATAAACCCTTCATCAACGCCCATTCCAGGTTTAGCAAGGCATTGGTCTGCTCCACAAGCTATAGCGATGTTTGTACATACTTGAGCGGATCTGTCTGTTTCATTACAGGTTCCTCCGCAGTATGCTCCAACACCATTTTGTTTACAATAAAGTATTGCTTCTGCTATATTATTTACTCCACCTAAATCCGGCGTTTTAATTTGAATCATATCCGCAGCTTCTTCATCTACAAATAGTTTAATATCTTCCCAAGTATTACACCATTCGTCTGCAACTAACTCTACTTTTATTCCTTTTTCTTTTAAAGCTATTTTAAGGGCTTTTAATGCTTTCCACTGCCCTTCTCTATTTTCTACATCCATTGGCCCTTCTATTCTAAGGGTTAATGGTGCTGCAATTTTTTCAAGTTCTCCTAAATAGTTTGCCATTTTTTCTGTATCATTATTAAATGCTAAACCTATAGTTCCATAAACATCTATATGAAGTATAGGAAGATATTCTTCACATGTTCTTAACTCCATTACTCTATCTTTTAACCATTGAACGTACTCCTTTAATAATTCTCCATCCTTACCAAGCTTTGTTTCAACATGATTAATTAATCCATGGGGAAGAACATTCGCACCTTTTATGATCATCTTATCAACGTTATTATATCTATCGTCTCCTGATTGAGTAAAAATTGGAATTTTCTTAAATTCAACTTCTGTATTATATTCTTCTTTGATAACCTGTGCCATGGTTACTTTTTTAGCTTTCGCTACAGCATCTAAAATAGATTGTGTAACACCATATCTAATTGCTGTATGAAGTTTTTTCCCTTCTGGTTTTTCCATGCTATCGATCTCTTTAGCAAGAACCTTAAAGCTAGTTAATTCTCTTCCAATTAATTTGGGAGCAATCTCCTTTTCAATAACGGGTATAAAATCGTCTGCTAAGAAAAGAGGATCTCTTCCTCCTGCTCCAGAATATTGAACTGCTGCGCAATCCCCATAAGCAATTTGACCATCTTCTAAAATTAACATAACAGAAATAGATTCTCCAGCTTGTCTTATTTTCGAAAATCCTTCTGTTACAGCTTCTCCAACATAAGTAAATCCATCATGTCCTGCACCTTTTTTTATTGCTCTTTGATCATCAAAATAAAATCCAGTTCTACCTGCTGAGCATACAACATCTATAATTTTCATCATTCTCTCCTCCATTGTTATTATAATAATTTAAGATTATACATTTTCTGGTCTTCCTACAAGAACGCCTTTTCCTACTGCAAATATATCATCCACAACCATTTGGAAGCTAACGTCTCTTTTTTCATATCTCGATCTTTCTTCAAGAAGCTCTCTATTAAAATCCTTTAATTCTTTGCTTAATGGAATATTTCCAAAATTTAGATATCTAACGGCTCCATTATTATCTCTTGCTGGAAGAATGGTACCGGCATTAAATTTACTTGGAGCAAACGGAATATCTATTATTCCTTGTTCAAAGGCCTTTACTGCACCAACTGCTAAATCTCCATTGCCCGCTTCAAATACCTTGTCTAATATACATTTTGTTTCTGCTCTAATCACGGTTATTTCTAATGCTAATTCTTTAGACATAGAAAGTCTTTGCCCTTTTAATAGATTTAAGGTCTGCTTTGTTGCCTTAATCCCCATGGCATTTGCTTCTTTAGTTGGAATACCTACTGCTTCATGTGGTGTCTTAACAATAACCTTTGTTGCTCCTGACAATGCTGCTGCTACTGCTCCTCCTGAAATAACCCCAAATGCTTTTGCTTCATCTGCAGGGAATCCTCCCATCCATTGATGCAATACGGTTGTAAGCTCTATGTCTTCATATCCATACATTTCAAAATATTCTTGTGCTTGCTCAACTAATGCATTTATAGCAGCAACATCTTGAATCAAATTACCACATTGTCCGTATCCTAAAGTTATATTTTTGACCCCTTGCTCCGCTGCTAAAAGCCCTTCAATTATAGCAACGGCATTGGATATACTTGGTGGCACTAAAGTTCCTGTTAAAGGTCCAAAAGGTTCTCTATTTATCTTTATTCCCATTTCTTCATAAATACCCGCTACTCTATCACAATACATCCAATCTGCAATTGTTTTCTCAAGACTTACACTTTTTGCATAAGGAATATTATAAGAAATCCCTCCACCTTCATTTGAAGTCCAACCAGATGCATGAATTATTTCAGTAAGAAGCCTTGCATCTGGCGTACCATGTCTTGCCTGTAGCGGTAATTTAACTGCTTCAAATACTCTTCTACATCCAGCAATACCATGATTCACTGCCGGAAAACCATTTAACATAGAACGACCCGCTTCTCTACTTTCTCTTATACCGATTTCGCATTCATTATATCTATTTTGTCTTGTATAACTATCTATTGTTGATGGTAATAAATCCGCTCCTCCTTCATCTTGCAAATATCTTAAAAGTTCTAAATGCTCACTTATTAACGCAACTCCTGCTCTTGGTTGTGCTAAAGTAATACCTTCTTTCTTTGCTTTTTTTAATTTAAGTGAAAAGTTTTTATCCTCAGGTATATTTCTTAAATACTCTGCTGCTTCTTGAAAATCAATTTCTTTTCCAGTTGGCCAATGACTTAATATTTCTTCTCTTATTTTATAGAACGTATCATTCGTTAGTTTTTTATTTTTAAGTTCCATATTTATACCTCCCATTATCCTTTTGTTATGTACTTTTTCATTATTCTAACTGCAGCATCAGGATATCTTTGTGCAAGTAGTCCCATAGCTGATAAAATATAACTCTTATCAATTAAAATTTCAGGATTCATTGGCTTTAAATATTTTGGATTTTCCATGGTAAATAACCCTGCGCTCAGTATTTTTCTTGGATTTTCACTATGTACCAAAACCCCACCTGTTCCTATCATGTACTTTGTATTTAATAAGTCTTTACCGACTTGAGAATAAACAACTCCCATAGGCGTATAAACACTTTCTATTGTGCCAACATGCCTTTCTACAGCAATTTCTGTAGCTGTCATTCCAAGTGCCTCATCAAATTCTACTTCTTCTTTTGTACTTGGAATTTCATAAATATTTTGCTGGAGATACTTACATCTTTCTTCTATTTCATAGGTTGTATCTGGGATGAATTTTTTTATTCTTCTTGTTCCAGCAGATTCCCAAAGTGATTCACTACTTACTCTCATTCCTAGATCTCCTTCAACCGTCCTCTTAGAGTAGGGTTCTTCCAGTCCTCTTAAGGTTACTCCCGTTTTTGTAGGTTCTCCAGCTCCTATAGAATGAACATCCGTTGTTGCTCCTCCTATATCCACAATGATTATTTCTCCTATTCCTTCTTCCTTATCACTTCCATCTGCTAATACCTCAGCCGCCTTTAAAACAGCTGCTGGAGTTGGCATTAATATTCCACCAATAAAATCTTCTGCTTTTTTCATCCCTTTTGCTTCAATAATTTTAGCCATAAATATTTCCCTAATCTCTTCTCTTGCTGGCTCAACATTTATTTGATTTAATATGGGCATAACGTTTTCCGTTGCTTTATAAAAAACTCCACTTTCTTTGAATATATCTTCAATTTCATCACGAGCATTTTTATTTCCAGCAACCACTACGGGTATGTTGCTTAAATGATTTCCTATAAGCTTTGCATTATGAATAATACACTCTTTATTTCCACCATCTGTTCCTCCAGCTAAAAGTATTATATCTGGTTTTCTTTCTATAATTTCTTTCATCTCGCTTTTAGATAATTCATAGCTATATACACCAAGTATTTTCGCTCCCGCACCTAAGGCCGCTCTTTTTGCTGCTTCCGCAGTAAGTTCAGGGACAAGACCAATTGCTATCATCTTTAATCCACCTGCTGCACTAGAACAAGCAAGCTTATCTATAAAATTTATATTCAAATCATCCATTTTTTCTTCTAAAATCTTATACGCCTGATTAAAACCTATCATTATATCTTCTTCTACAGTAGTCAATGATTTTGCCGTTGCAATTATTTCTTCCTTATCCATGTCTACTGCTGTAAGCTTTGTATACGTGCTTCCAAAATCAATTAATAAAATGGCATTCATTATATCACCTTCATAAATTTTATATTATTCCCAACCTAAGTCTTTTTTCATATCCTTAATCGTTACATCTGGAGATGTTCCCGGTGGGTATGCTCTATTGAATCCCATATCTAAAAATCTTTTTTCTACTTCTGCCCACTCTTGTTTTCCTACAACTAAATTTCCACCTGCATATAAAAATATATTTTTTAATCCTACCTCATTACATTTTTGTCTAAGACCTCTACAGTCCATTTCTCCATGACCATAAAGAGATGAAACACAAATTAAATCCGCATTTGTTTCAATTGCTGCATTAATGAAATCTTCTTGAGAACTTAAAACCCCAATATTGGTAACGTTAAATCCAGTTTCTGTAAATGCATGATTTAAAATTTTATTCCCTACAGCATGACAATCTGCTCCAATAACCCCTAGTACAATGTTTTTTTTCATAATGATATTCCTCCCTATTTTTACTTAACTCTTTTTTCTTCATTATGTAATGGATGAATGGCTTAATTTATTTAATTGGACCTATTGATTAATCCATTTTGAGTATACTATAGAATTATTTATGAAGTCCATATGGATTTTTCGTCAAATTCAATCATTTTTCCATATTTTTTGATATTTATATTAATTTTTCACCTATTATCTCTTTAATTCAAGCTTTTTTTACCATTTCTTAAAGAATGAAAAAAAAGAGCCATTAGGCTCCATTTTTTATTTATCTTCTCTTAATTTAATATCATGATTTATACTTTCCTCTATTTCTTTTAAAACAGTATCCACTTCTTTATCCATAGCTTTTAATCTAACGCTATTGATTATTTCCAGTATTTCTATTAGAAAATTTCTTATACTCTTTTCTTGTATTTCATGAGATTTTATGGAAAAATCTAATTTTTCACCATATTCCATTAACTTTTTTATTGAAGTTTTTAGTTCTCTCACCTGCAATAATTTTATGCTATTTATATTTTCTATCTGTTTGTTTATTCTTTTCTTTTCCCATTCAATTTTGAAAAGTATATCTATATTTGAATTTTCTTTTTCAAATAGGACTTCTTCACTTTCTAATTTAAATAATGGAAGCTTTTCATCCGATGAGGATATTTTTTCTTCCATAACGTGAATGGAGTTACTTAGTGTTTGTATTGTGATTTTCATTTGTTTTGTTATATAAAATATGCTTATAATAGCAATTAATGTAATGGTAATTACGCCAAATAAAATAGTTCCGGTTATATCTTTTACCCCTTTATTTAATTTATCCTCTTCAATGATCCCTACAATTTTCCATCCAGTAAGTTTATTTGTGGCAAAAGAAATATAATACTCCCCTGTTTTATTTCTTATATAAAAATTTCCAACTTCTTGACTACATAAGGTATCCATCATTTTTTTATCAAATAAAGATTCTACTTTTTCATTTTTTTCATCCTCTAATATAAAAAAATCTTCTCCATCTTTTCTCGAAATGACAAATAAGTAACCTTCATTATATTCCTTAAAGTAATTTATTTTTTTTGATATATCTTCAAGATAAAGATCAATTGCTATAACGCCTTTAAATTTATTTTCTTTATCTAAAACCTCCTTTGAAGCAGTAATGATATATTTATTTGTAGTGGCATCCATATAAGGTCTTGTCCATCCTATTTCTCCTTTTGATTTTATTGCGCTAACATACCAAGGTCTTTTTTCTAATATCCATTCATTAGTAGAAAGTGCTTCTGATGTATCCGGCCACGATATGATTTTTTTTGTTTCAAATACCTTTTCCTTTGGAGCAAAATAAGCAAAGGCGGTGGATGCATAAGACTCTTGAAAGGTTTTAAATAGATCTAGGGTTGATTTATAATATTTTTGGGGATAATCGGACACATACTGCACTATTTCATTTTTAGAAAACATTTCAATAGCATTTTCAAAGGAGGACAAAAATTCTGTTATAGACATATTATACTGAACAACTGCTCTATCAAATGATTCAGTATACTGATTTCTAAATACCTTATCTGCACTATTTATATAAAGATGAATGATAATAAAAGCAATCATCCCTAAAAGAAGAATGATTCTTTTCATCCATTTGCCTAAAAGTTTATTCATACAAACACCTCCAAATATGTTTATTTCTTCATTTTACTTCCACAAAAACATGTTTGTACTTTTTAAAGGCTATTCATTTTTTTTTAATAATCAGTTATAATGAAAACAATTAATTTCGATAAAAAGTAAGGTGATAGGATGAAAAGCACACTTAAAAGAAACCTTGTATTTCCTATATTGTTTCTCATGATTATGCCTACCATTATTTTAAGTTTTTTATTTTTTAATAGTATGCAAAAGGATTCCTACGAAAGTGCCATTCAAAACGTAGACAATTCCTTAAACTTTATTTCTGTGGCGTTATCCCAGACAGATGATTTATCTTCCTCAAAACAGTTTCTTTTCAATTATCTTGCTTTTTTAAATAACTACACGGTAATTGTATATGAAGGAGAAAAAATAATTTATCAAAATATGAATTCCTCTAATTTGACCCTTGAAAGCTTAAATATACATTACAAAGAAGATAATAGATATGAAGTTAAAAACAGAGTGTATGAAGATTTAAATATTTCCGTATATGTCATCATTGATAAAGTTGAAATTTTTCAAAATATTCTCAGTCTAAATAAATTTTATTTGATATTCATCTTTATTTCAATTATTATTTCTTCAAAAGCAATCCTTTTTATAACAGAAAACTTTTCTAAACCCATTGACATTCTTTTAAAAGGATATAATGATATTTTATCAGGAAATTTACAAAATGATATTTCTATAAAAAGAGAAGATGAACTTGGCTTTTTAGGTGAAGCCTTTAATGAAATGAAAAATCAAATTTCTATTCGTACCCATAAATTTCTTCAAATGAAAAGATTTAATGAAGATATCCTAAAAAGTATATCTACGGGTATAATCACCACAGATATGGATGGAAAAGTTAATAATTATAACCATGCAGCATCAGATATTATTGAAAAAGTAATGTGCTTTAATCCTGATAATGTGGAAATTATAAAAGTACTTTTAAGCCAAATAAATGAAACGATTCAGGTTATGGAACCAATCAACAAAGTAGCATCCTTTCATACTTCTAATGCAAAAATGCCTATTTATCTTGATATAACTACGGCTTTAATGAAAAATTCTTTTGAAGAATGTATAGGGGTAATCTGTAGCTTTAATGATATTTCAAACAGAAAACAAATAGAAGACAATATCGAAAGAATCAATCGACTTGCTTCTTTAGGAGAACTCACTGCTGGATTAGCACATGAGGTGAGAAATCCTCTCTCTGGAATAAAAATGAGCACTCAAATATTAAGAAAACGGCTGTTTCCTCATCTCAGCTTATCTGATAATCATCTTTTTGAAGCCATGATTAAAGAAATTGAAAGACTAGATTTATTAATTACAGATCTTCTAAACTTTGCAAAACCAAATATTCCAAAATTTCAGATAGTAGATGTGGCAGATATACTTGAAAAAGCACTTCTTTTTTCTGAAAAGAAAATACAAGAAAAACAAATAATCGTTCGAGTACACTATGAAGTAGATAATATGTATGCTTATTTTGATAAAGGACAACTTTCTCAAATTTTTTTAAATATTATTTCCAATGCATTGGACGCGATGAAAGACCATAAAACTTTAAAAATAACCATAACCTCTTCTTCTCTTAAAAAAAATGACTTTATCCTCGTTATATTTGAAGATAATGGATGTGGTATAGATAAAGGAAATTTGGATAGAATATTTAATCCTTTTTTTACAACAAAAGAAACAGGAACAGGATTAGGGCTTTCTGTTGTTTACAAATTGATTACCTCTAACAATGCAGATATTAAAATTGAAAGCGTAGAAAAGGGTGGTACTACTGTAAAAATATATTTACCAAAATGTAGGAGTGATATAAATGACTACGAAAATTCTTGTAATTGATGATGAAGAAATAATCAGATTTGCATTAGAAGAAGGTCTTTCTGACCTTGAATATGATGTAAAATCAGCTCAAAATGGGGCAAATGGATTAACCTTATTAAAATCCTTTAGACCAGATGTTATTTTATTAGATATGAAACTAAAATCAGAGGATGGACTCGAAATTGCAAAAAAGATAAAGGAAATAGATGAATTTGTAGAAATAATTATTATGACAGCATATGGAGATATTAAAACCGCAATTAAAGCAATTAAAATCGGTGCCATAGATTATATAAAAAAGCCCTTAGATCTTGAAGAAATTGAAATCACTATTTCAAAAGCAATCGCTAGCCAAAGCATGAGAAAAAAATTAATGCTTTATAAAGAAAAGGAATCTCGATCAGAGGATATTTTTATCAGCAAGGACCCTGCCATGGAAGATACTTTGAGAAAAATGAAAATATTAGCAGAAAATGATTCTGTAACCGTGTTGATCAGAGGAGAAACGGGCACAGGAAAAGAAGTTATTGCCAATTACATTCATAAAAATAGTTCTAGAAAAGATTCTATTATGCTTAGTATTAATTGCGCTGCAATACCTAAAGAACTTTTAGAAAGTGAGTTATTTGGTTTTGAAAAAAATGCCTTTAGTGGTGCTAGTGCAAGAAAAAAAGGACTCCTAGAGCTTGCTCATGGGGGAACCTTATTTCTTGATGAATTAGGAGAAATGACCCTTGATATACAAGCTAAGCTTTTAAGATTTCTTGAAACTAGAAAATTTCAAAGAATAGGGGGTCTTGAAGAGATAGAAGTAGATATTAGAATTATTGCAGCGACCAATAAAAATTTAGAAGAGGCCCTTTCAAAAAAAGAGTTTCGTGAAGATTTATATTATAGACTAAACGTGGTTCCTATCTTTATTCCTTTGTTAAAAGAAAGAAAACTGGATATTGAAGAACTGTCTAAATATTTTCTTTATATCTATAATACTAAATTTAAGAAGCACTTTAAAGGTTTTACCAACGAAGCCATGGAAAAAATGTTATCTTATGATTGGCCTGGAAATATAAGAGAACTTAAAAATATAATAGAACGGATTGTAATTTTAAATTATGGAAATCTTATTGATATTAATCAACTACCAAATGAATTACAAAAACAAGCAGGTGAAAAAAAAGAAATTCAGATGGTAGATACGCAAGAAAAACCTATAGAAATAGGATTTTCCTTAGAAGAAGAGATAACAAATTTAGAGAAAAACTATATTTCAAAAGCCCTTACTCAATCAAAAGGAAATTTAAGTGCAGCTTCAAAACTTCTTGGCATTTCAAGACACGCATTAAATCGAAGAATAGAGAAATATTTTGAAAACACATCTCCTATCTTTAAAATATAAAAAAGTGCTCGATATCAAACATTATGTTAGAATTCGAGCACTTTTTTTGTTCGTTTTTTAACATAATCCCTAAAATCAAACTACAAATTTCCCTTTTTTTCTTACTTTTCTAACAATTCTTAACTTGGCATCCTTCTTGCTCAGTATTATCCATGTAAAATAAATTCATTAGGGGGTCCTTTTTCATGGAGTCAATATTAAAAAATGCTATACAAAATAATAAAGAATGGGCAAAGTTTGGACAAGTAGCATCCTATATTCCAGAACTTGCTAAAGGAAATAAGGATGCTTTGGGTGCGTGTATCGTTGAAGTGAATGGTAACGTTGTCCTAGGAGGGGATTATGAAACAAGATTTACAATCCAAAGCGTATCGAAAGTCATAACCCTTGCATGCGCTCTTATTGATAACGGAAAGGAAATCGTTTTTTCTAAAGTTGGAAAAGAACCTTCAGCAGATCCTTTCAATTCTATATCAAAACTAGAAACAAGAGAAGCCCATATTCCTTTAAATCCTTTTATTAACGCTGGTGCTATCGTTACTACATCTTTAGTATCTGGCGATAATGGAATAGAAAAATTTAGTAGAGTACACAATATGATCAAAAAATTGGCTAATAACGATAATATTGAGGTTAATTATTCCGTTTACCGTTCTGAAAAGTTAACTGGAAACACCAATAGAGCTATCGCTTATTATCTTAAAGGAGCAAATATTATTGAAAAGGATGTAGAAGACATATTAGATGCCTATTTCAAACTATGTTCAATAGAAGTAACCGTACAAGATATAGCAAAAATTGCATGTGTCATTGCAAATAATGGAGTAGCGCCATGGTCTAAGGAGCAAATCATTCCCACACATGTAAATCGAATTATTAAAGCTATTATGGTAACTTGTGGGTTATATGATTCATCTGGTGAGTTTTCTGTTAACGTTGGACTTCCTGCTAAAAGCGGCGTGGGGGGATGTATCATGGCTGTTGCTCCAAATAGAGTGGGCATAGCAGTTGTAGGTCCTTCTCTTGATAAGCATGGAAACAGCGTTGCTGGAACAAAGCTTTTAGAAGAACTTTCTCAAGAACTTAATTTAAGTATGTTTTAGTTTTTTTATTTTATGTATAAAAATTTATTAAAAAGGAGTGTGTTTTAAATGGAAATTCTTAGTTCTTTCATAGGATCAATTAATACGATTTTATGGTCTTATGTTTTAATCGCTTTACTTATAGTAGTAGGACTTTATTTTACTTTTTCCCTTAAGTTTCCTCAATTTAGATTTTTTTTGGAAACATTTAAACTTTTAGGAGAAAGTGGAAAAAAATCAGAAGATGTTTCAGAAGGTATTTCTTCCTTTCAAGCATTTTGCATAAGTGTTGCTTCTCATGTTGGAACTGGTAACCTTGCTGGTGTAGCAATTGCAGTTTCAGTCGGAGGACCAGGTGCTCTTTTTTGGATGTGGCTTATCGCAATTGTAGGCGCTGCCTCTAGTTTTGTAGAAAATACATTAGCGCAAACTTATAAAATAAAAGATGCTCATGGCTTTAGAGGTGGACCTGCATATTATATGGAAAAAGCCCTTGGAAATAGAAAACTAGGAATGATATTTTCTATTCTTATAACAATATCTTTTGGTCTTATATTTAATTCTGTTCAAGCAAATACAATAACCTTTGCTTTTGAAGAAGCTTTTGGAATCAGTCGACTGACAGGAGGAATTATAATAGGAGTTCTTACTGCTTTAGTAATATTTGGTGGTGTTTCAAGAATTGCAAAAGTTACAGAGATCATCGTTCCAGTCATGGCTGTAGCATATGTGCTAGTTTCTTTATTCGTAGTTGTAAAAAATATAGGTGAAATCCCAACTATTTTTAAACTCATATTTGAAGGGGCTTTTGGTTTAAAACCAGTTGCTGGAGGTGGACTTGGTGCCACCATTATGATGGGAGTAAAAAGAGGCTTATTCTCTAATGAAGCAGGTATGGGAAGCGCTCCTAACGCAGCAGCTACATCCAATGTAAGTCATCCTGTTAAACAAGCTTTACTCCAAGTATTAGGCGTTTTCATTGATACTTTAATGATCTGTACGGGAACTGCCTTTATTATATTATTATCTGGTACTTATACACAAGAAGGTCTTACGGGAATACAATTAACGCAAGTAGCTTTAACTTCACAGGTTGGTTCTTGGGCAAATATATTCATCGCTACTTGTATTTTTATGTTTGCTTTTAGCTCAATTCTTGGAAACTATTATTATGGTGAGTCAAATATAGAGTTCTTAAAAGCAGATAAAAATATATTGAATATTTTTAGAATCTCAGTAATTGGAATGGTCCTTTGGGGTTCCCTTTCTTCTATCACAATCGTATGGGATATGGCAGATTTATTTATGGGTCTGATGGCACTTATGAACATCCTTGTTATTGCAAAATTAGGAAAAATTGTGTCAAAAGTTCTTAAAGACTATATTCATCAAAAGAAAGAAGGAAAAGATCCTGTCTTCAATTCAGATATAATTGAAGATATTGTAAATGCAGAATGCTGGAAAACAAGTTCTACAAACGGAAAAAAAGCTATTTAGGATGTCACATCCTAAATAGCTTTTTTTCCGTTTATACTACCTTATTATGTTTTTTCATTTCTATAATTTTACTTATAATAACTTTCACTGAATGTTCATCCAAATTGTAATCAAAGCTGATCACATCTTTTTTATCTCCTACCAATGACTTCACTTCTTTGTATCGTCCTGGAGATACAATAATCACATCCGTTGAGTCAACAATATTCTTTACATCTTCAGAAACTTTACTTGTAGTAGCATTTAATTCTATTTTATCAATTCCAGCAGCTTTTAACGCATTTTCCATCTTAAATAGAAATTCCTCCGATAAGCATACAAAACCAAATCTAGTATAGCTTGGATATCTTGCAATTCTTACTATGGTTTCAAGATTAGGATTAATTGCTACCCCAAAAACTTCTTTTTTAAAATCAAAAATTAACTCTTTGACTTCATTTACATGATTAAAAGTGGCTATGATAAGATTCGCATCTCTTATAAGCTTTTCTGTATGTTCATTTCTGACTTTAAGATCCGATACCGTCATTGGTATCACATTTAAATTTGTATTATCACTTAGTTCCTTTGAAAAATATCTAGCCTGTTCTATATTACATTCAATAAAAATTGCATTTAGTTTTTTTACAAACTCTTCTCTTTCTTTTATTCTTACATGGACAAGGGCTAAAAACTCTTTATATGTTAATCCCATTTCTAAGGTTTCTTCTAATCCTAAATCGATTATTTTAACAAGCTTATCTTGTATACTATGTTGTTTCCAAGTTTTAGCTTCTTCTGCAACAAAAGTCCCTTTTCCTTGATAGGATATTAGTACTCCTTCCTGCTCAAGGAGCTTATATGCAGAACTAACTGTATTTCTGCTAATTTTTATTTTTTCAGCAAGTTCTCTTTCCGTAGGCATCTTTTCTCTGATTTTTAAATTGCCATTTTTAACTTCATTCATTATTTGATTTTTAACCTGTATATAAATAGGTACCCCATTTTTTCTATCTATTTTTATGTTCATAAACATCACCTCAAAATGAATTCAATCTATTAATTAATTTCATTATAGCATATAAGCATATCCTAAACCTATATCCATTCTAATATAAAATAAAAAACTTTATAAAATACAAAACCCGTATTGCAACGTTACTGCAGTACGGGTTTTATTTTTTTATGTATAAACTTAAATAATATCTAAAGCTATGTGTCTTATTTTTATAAAGGGTTTTAAATCTATCTTCATTCCACTAAATCCCTTATCTTTTGAGTAAAATAAAAGTGCATCTTCTTCTTTTTTTATATTTCCTAAAGAAAACCCATTACAGCCTCCAATATATTTTCTATTTTTATATTGAGAAACCGTTATATTTTGCTCTACATAGGAATAGCTTAAAATTACACTGTCTTCATATACTTCCTCTTCCCATTTTTCAATAGGAATTGCTTCTACAACAAACTCTCCATGACTATTTTTTAATATGTAATGGTTTATTCCATCTTCATCCGTTTCTGCTTCAGATGTATCTAATAGCTCGGCCAATATTTTATTAAAATCTACTGGAGGATTAAATCTATTCATGACAGAAAAATCGGGAGAAATATCTAAAGATAAAACTCTTTTATTTTTTTCCTTGGGTATAAAAGAAATTCGTTTATATTCTATTTCATCCTCTTCTTCTATGTTTGTCTCGATAGATTCAAAAGAGAAGTCTACATATTCGCTAATACAAACTCCATTCTCATAAAAATACATATTTACAAAAGATTCATCATCTTTTCTATCTACATTAAAAAAAACACCATATTCCCCATCTAATACAACCTCATTTTTCATCTCCCTTGGTTTTCCTATAATCTTTTTACCTATTTTTTTTACTTCGTAGGAAAAACTTCTTTCTTCTGCTACTTGTGCTACTTCACAATTTAAAAAACGTCCAATGTCATGATTAAAATTTTTCAATTTTCTCACCTCTACGCTGTCAAGTTTATAACATTTTTCAATATTTCCTCTTAAATTATATTCTATTCTTATCCTACATGACAATAGAAGGCTTTAATCTGGCAAAATTTACTTCTCTTTCTTAGCTATTCTCTATAATTCTTTTCAAATAGGTTCCTACAATATTAGAAAATTTTTCTATATTCCTCGTATAAATAAAATCTTTTCCATAAATGAGTTTTTCTGCTGGAAGATCTTCCTCTTTTCCTGTAAAAACCCCAAGAACTAAAATTCCAATTTTTCTAGCTTTTCTCACTTCAAGAGCAGTATCTTTTATAGCAACTAATCCTTTATAAAAAGATTCTCCTCTTATGGTTCTTGTACTCTCTTTTGCAATTTTTACATCATTTGGTTTCCCATCACTTAAAACAATCAGAATTTTATTTTCTTCCCTTCTATTGACTAATCCTTCACACACTGCTTTAATAGCAAGTCCATCTCTATTATTTCCAGCTGAAAAATATTCAAATATATTTTCATTTTCACTTCTGAAGCTGTTATAATCTCTAAATCTTCTCATAATGGTATAATCTAGAAAGCTACAAAAACTCATTACTCTATTTGGAATTCCAGCTAAAGTTAACGCTTCTGAAATAATATACCCTTGGGTTGCTACTTTTCCCTGCCTTATGCTTTGAGATCCACTAGCATCCAATAATATATCTACAACATATCCTCCTTTTTGATTGTCCAAAACCTTTGTAAATATCTTTGGATTTTGACTCCTTCCAATTCTCCAAAGTTTATTTATATTTATTGTTCCACTATCTGAAGATATGGCTGTACGTTCCTGCTCCGCTGTTAAAGTCTTTGTTATCATTTCCTTTAATTTGATAATGTTCCTTTTATTTATCTTGATATTCTCTCTAAAAGCAGATAAGTTCTTTTCTTTTTGTCTAGTCACATATTTTATTTGAAAAGCATTCTCACAATCTGTTCTTAAAACCCCTTCTGTAAAATGTATCCTACACCCTTCATGTACATTTCGACATACTTTTTTTTCTATGGTTTTTATTTCTTCTTTTGACAAATATGATTTCCCATAATAATGTTCTATTCTTTTATAAATCTTTTCTATTGTCTTTTCATCTACGGAGATCACTCTATTCTCCCTTAAATTTATATCCTGATCGTTTTTAAACTCTCCAATAGATTCTACAAGAAGGGAGGAATACATTTTATCTACCATTTCAGAAATATTCCTATCCGTATCTCCTTCATATAACTCTTCATACATAAAAGAAGCAAGGCTTTTATCCTCTATCTCACGAAAATCTTTTATCTCTTCAAACGCCTCCATCTCATCTTCTTTTTCATACAAAAATGTTGTTTCTTCTAAACTATCCTTAAAATGAATAACATATAGTCTATCTATATTTTTTAAAAGATCCAAAGTATCTTTTGCATCTTTACATTTTTTTATATCTGTTAACAATTTTTTTACCGATGAATCAAAGCTTGGGTGCCTTCCCATTTGCTCCATGACTAAAGAAAATTTTACTTTTTCCATGAAGGTCTTAGCATTTACTCTAAAATATTTTTCTAAAAGCTCTTCAAGTCCTTTTTTTCGAATATCCTCTATGCCAGGTCTTTCCTTTAGGAGTCTTTCTTCCACCATAACATCCGCACAAATTTCTACAAGAGGAATCACGATATCTTGATCTATCCCATTTTTTATTCTATGATTTAGATACCCTTTTATTATTTTCCAATCTATATATTTTCTTCTTGCCCCTGCTTTAGCTGCATAGTAAAGACCTAAGTCCTTAGATTTAGTGGAAAGCTTTTCTGTTTTTTCAAACGATGCTTTGTAATCTCCACATATGGTCCACATCAAGTTTGTGAGTCTGTTTTCAAAATCATAATCACCATATATCCAATCCATAATCATTCCCCTTTACATAGAAGGAAAAATATCTTTTGCCTCCCAATTTTCTGGAATTCTCGTTCTAATTACATCCTCTACAATTTCCTTTTCATATTGATCAAAAGTTTTACCCGTAACACCCATATGAATTGCAAGTCTAGGCTTAAGTCCTCGTTTTATAGTTTTAAGGCTTGCTATCATTCCTCTTAAATCTACGGTCTTTGTTGATATCTCTGCATTTTGAGCTTTAGTCTGTAAATCTAAAAATATTCCAGCAAACTGATTTAGCTTTTCCTCATTTGCATCCTCAAATTCTAAGTTTAATATAGTCATTAGCTTTTCCTCTTCTATCTGGGGTATGTCAATTACCATGAATCTTGAAACTAATGCTTCATTTAATTCTTTTGTTCCTGCATATTCATAGTTCATGGTTCCTATAAATCTTGTTGCTTCATGAAGTTTTATCTTTTCATATCCAGGAATATCTATAATTTTTCTATAATCAAGAGCAGAGTGTAATACCACTATCGCATCATTTTTAGCCATGTTTATTTCATCAAATATTCCAAATCCCCCATGTACTGCGCATTCATATACAGCTCCTCTTCTAAGTTTTACTTGATTATCTATAAAGGTATCCGTTCCAATAAGACTTGCACTATCTGTATTTACATGAAAGGACACATTCCACTGGGGCCTTGCAAATACAGTACAAAGATTATCGGAAAGTATATTTTTTCCCGTTGCTTTTGGTCCAGAAAGAAGGATATTTTCTCCTTCTAAAATAGCTGCAATACACATAGACCATATTTCTTTTCCGTAAAATAAATTTTTTGGATCAGGAATTCGATCTTTTATTGCACTCTCCACACCATAGTAATTTCTAAAGTAAATAATATCTTCTATTAACTTTTCATCTACTCCTTGCTTTCTTAAAAACTGCAATATCTCCATATTTTTTCCTTCCTTTTTCTTCAAATTTTCAAAACTTAAAAAATAATTATTAATATATTCCTCTTCATACCCTTGTTTTCGAATATAAATCTTACTACAATCATATCCTATTTAGATAAACAAAAAAACTGAGTAATTACTCAGTTTTTTTGTTTATCTTTTATTTTTTTAATTGGTGGGCTCAACAGGGCTCGAACCTGTGACCCCCTGCTTGTAAGGCAGGTGCTCTCCCAGCTGAGCTATGAGCCCACATTATTTTACTATTCTCCACTTAATTTTATATCATTATAATACCTTCTGTTTAACTAAGCGACTTCCTCAAAATCAGAGATTTTGGCAATCTGCTTATCCCAGCTGAGCTATGAGCCCACATTATTTTATTATTCTTCACTCAATTTTGTATTCTTGTCTTATGTTACACTTATTTTATACCATATTGTAGATATTTTGTCAATTTTTATTTTATAGGAATATTTCTTTATCTAAGATAAAGAAATATTCCTATAAAGTGTATTACACTCCCTGATAACACAAAAATATGCCAAATTGCATGATTATAAGGAATTTTTTTAATAGCATAAAAAATCGTGCCCACCGTATATACAATTCCTCCTGCTAAAAGCCACATGAAAAATTCAATAGGAAGCTTTTCTAACATGGGTTTTACAGCAATCACTAATAACCATCCCATAAGAATATATAAGGATAAAGAAATGATCTTATATTTTTCAAATTTATTAAAAGTAAATACTTTAAATAATATTCCCGATATGGCAATCACCCAAACAGCGGTCAATAACCCAATTCTCCAATATCCTTTCATGGAAAGTAAAACCACAGGAGTATAAGTTCCAGCGATGAATAAATATATGGAGGCATGATCAAATAATCTAAATATTTTTTTTAGTCTTTCCTTTTGAAAGCTATGATACAGTGTTGATGCTACATACAAAGAGATGGATCCAAAGCCATATATACTAAAAGCAACAATTGAAATGGTACTTTTTTTCCAAATAGAATATACTAGGAGAATGGTTAAGGTAACCACGCTAAATAAAATTCCAATTCCATGGGTTATACTATTTGCTACTTCTTCTTTTAAAGAATATTTTTTACTTAATAATGAGGCTTTATCTATAGATTTCATTTTACACCACCTTTTTGATCCTATACGCTTTATTTATATTATAGCATACTCCTCTTCATCTTATACCAATCGGTTTTTTGCTATTTCTTATTTCAAATCAAAAATATACCTTATTTCCCTTTCACTTAATTTTGAAATCATGGTTTCTCCTGGTTTAATAACAGTATCAATTAATTTCTTTTTCTTTTCTTGAAGTTCATAAATTTTTTCTTCAATGGTATCTTTAGTAATGAATTTCATAACATGCACAGCATTTTTTTGTCCAATCCTATAAGCTCTATCTGAAGCTTGTTCTTCTACAGCCGGATTCCACCAAGGATCAAAATGAATTACCATATCTGCACCCGTTAAATTAAGTCCTGTTCCTCCGGCTTTTAATGAAATTAGGAATACTTCTCCTTCTCCTTCATTAAATTTTTTTACCAAGTCTCCTCTTTCCTTTATCTTCGTGGATCCATCAAGATATTTATATTCTATATTATTTTCACTTAACCTCTTCCTTATAATATCTAGCATAGACGTAAATTGTGAAAATATTAGAATTCTATGTCCACTTTCTATGGCTTCTTTTGCAACTTCTTCTAGCAATAATAGTTTTCCACTGTCTCCTTCATAGTTTTCAATAAACATGGATGGATGGCAACAAATTTGTCTTAATCGAGTAAGTCCTGCAAGGATCTTAATATGGCTTTTTTCGATTCCTTTTGTATTTATTTCATTTTCAATTTCTCCTCTTATTTCACTTAAATATGCTAAATATATTTTCTTTTGCTGTTTCGTAAGCTCAGAAATTATTTTCATCTCAATTTTATCTGGAAGTTCCTCTAAAACATCTTTTTTTAATCTTCTCAATATAAATGGATTTATATGTCGTCTTAATTCTTCTAAGGCTTTTTTATCCTGGTTCTTGATAATAGGTTTTTCAAATATCGTACCAAATTTAATATGAGATAAAAGGAGTCCTGGCATGATAAAGTCAAAAATAGACCATAGCTCCGTTAACGAATTTTCAATTGGTGTTCCTGTAAGAGCAAAATAACTTTGTGCTTTTATTTTCTTTACACTTTTTGCATTTTGAGAAGAAGCATTTTTTATATGTTGTGCTTCATCAAGTATACAAATTCGAAAAGATAGATCTTTATATGAATCTATGTCTCTTCTAAGGAGCGGATACGATGTAATAACCACATCATATTCCTTTATATCCTTTATTAAGGCTTCTCTTTCTTCTTTATTTCCAGCTATAATAAGATACTTTAGCTGTGGTGTAAATTTTTCAATTTCGGATAACCAGTTATATACAAGAGATGTTGGGGCAACAATCAAAGAGGCATGGCCTTTCTTTTCTATTTTTTCAGAAAGCAAGAAGGTTAAAACTTGAAGCGTCTTACCAAGTCCCATGTCATCTGCTAAAATTCCTCCAAATCCATATCGATATAGGGTTTTCAGCCATTCGAAACCAAGCTTTTGATATCCTCTTAGAATAGTACTAAGATGGGATGGAATAATGTATTCCATATCCTCAGGCTCCCTTATATTCTGAACCAATTCTTTAAAGAGAGGATTTCTTTTTATAGATTTTATATTGGTTTCTTTTAAGTATTCATCCATATAAACTGCTTTAAATTTAGGTATCCTCATTGTTTCTTTGCTTATATCCATATCTAAATAATCTATTAATGTACCTATATGATTTAGCTCTCCTGCGTGAAGAGGCAAATAAGAACCATCTTTTAGCTTATAGTATTTTTTCTTTTCTTTAATAGATGAGAATACATCTTTTAGTTCCTCTCTTGTTATTCCTTCTATAGAAAAGTTAAATTCTAATAAATTATTTTCTCTCTTTAATCTTATTCCTCCTGTAAAGGCAGAGGATGTATTCACTCTTAGCATTTTAAACTTTTCTGAATAATAAATCTCTGCAATGTCGTTTAGATTCCTCACTTTATTATAGATAAAATCAAATATTTTCTCATCTTCTTCTAAATATATATATTCATTACTTACTTTAAATTCAGAAGCTTCAAAATGAGAAAGTATCGCATTTTCTTTTTCTGTATCTCTTAAGATGATTCGAGAATCTTTTTTATTTTCTTCCTTTTCTTTTTTAAAGGGATTAAGGATTATGTCTCCGTAGATAAATTTTATATTCGCACTAATTCCTTCTTCTATTTTATCTAAATATATAGTAGCTTTTAGTCCTGGATTATATATAGCATCTTCTGCAGCCTTATTCATTTTTATATTTCCTATTTTTTTAATTACAGGATATACGTGAGATATGAATCTTTCGTTATATTTTTGAGGAATCTTAATAGAACTTTTGTTTTGAAATCCTAAGGTCGTATAGAATGGCTTAAAATTTTGACTTTGATATGGTGATACTTTATAAATTCTATCTTTAAAAAAGATATATTCTCCATCCTGCACAAGGGGGATCATTCTACTTTTTGCTTTCATTTCTAACTTTAAATCATCCTTTTCTTTCGTCAATAAAAAATCTATATCTAAATCTTTTTCAAGTATTGTCATATCATCATATTTTTTTTCTCCAATAGTAGCATGAAAGAATCTTCCTTTTACAATTTCAAAAAATTTTTTTACAGCACTTTGAGGAAGATACACTTTTTTCCCTTTAAAAAGACTAGCATTTTTAGCATAAAAGGACATTTCATCCAACGCTTCTTCTGTATCATAAAGATCATTTAATAAATCTATAATTGTCTTATCTTCTTCTTTAAAATCATAGAAATTGGGGTTAAAGGTAAAATCTTTACCAAATTCTAAGGACTCTTTATTTCGAATAGAGGATAAGAACTTTTTTATATTTTTCACTACATAAAGCTTTTTTTCTCCTATTTTCAAACTGAGGTAGGTATCCTTTAAAAATCCCTTATTTCCCTCTACAAATTCATAACCTAATTCAAGATTTACTAGATCCTTTTCTTGATTCTCTTGATAACTAAAAAAATCTACCATCTCTTGTACTGTATATTCTTCTTTTAGAGATATAAATTCATTTTTTTTATTCATTTCAAGAATTTTAAATAGTGTAGCTATAACATGTTTACAATAGCCAGAATATTCATGATATGCTGGACATTCGCAAATGCCTCCATCAAAATATCCATCTTCATCGAATTCAATTTCTACATTGTAATTATAGGTACCAGAAACCATTGATTTCACTTTATAATTTTTTCTATTAAAATAGATGATATTTACTCTTCCTTCATCATAGTATTTTTTCCCTTTGACTTGTGTGACTTTATTTGTAGCGCTATCGTAAATGTCCTTTATTGTTAATTGTAACATATCCCACCTCTATTTTTAAAAATAAGCATTATTATTATTTCCAACATTTAATTATATCATATTCTTTTAAAAAGAATCTTCATTGTATATTTGTGTTAATTTTGTTATAATCAAGAATATGCAAAAATAAGAATTTTTTTATTTAAATAAAAGAATATTATTTAATGAAGATATAAAAAGGAGAGTTGATGATGGTAAAATTTTTTAGCTGGCTCCTTGTTTTTTCTATTGGTTTATACTTTATAAGCATTTTGATTATTCCATTCTTTAATGAAAATCTTATTCCCTTTTTTCTTCTGATTGCAGTAGGAATTGGAGTAATAAGTTTAATTGCACTACTTATTTTTCTCGTTAGAGAAAGAATAAAAGATAAAAAAGAGGAGGACGCTAATGATGATCTTAGTAAATACTAATACCATTGCAGGAAAAGAAATTATAGAAACCCTCGGATTAGTAAAGGGAAGTACGATTCGTGCAAAGCATGTAGGAAAGGATATTGTTGCTGGGTTAAGACAATTAGTAGGAGGAGAATTAAAAGAATATACAGAAATGATTGATGAGGCTAGAAAAATTGCCATGGATAGAATGGTCAAAGAAGCACAAGCCTTAGGAGCAAATGCAATTGTAAATATTCGATTCTCTACTACTGCGGTTATGCAAGGAGCCGCTGAAATCATGGCATATGGAACTGCTGTAAAAATAAGTAATGCCTAAATCACTTTATAAAGTGCCTTAGGCATTTTTTTTATTTTAGTAATAAAGTTAATGAACATAGTTACAATTAATTCTATATTAAAAAGTTCTTAAATTGCATAAATATAGAAAGTGCATGATATAAAATTTCATCTTCTATGTCTAATAATTTGACATATTCTTTTATTTATGATAACTTTAAAAACTAAGTACCCTTATTTTCCATTCTGAAATGGACCTACGTTTTTTTGTTCTTTCATTTTGATAAAAAATGTCTAAATTATGCAATTGTACTTAAATCTAACTCTATATAATCATTGTCTTTAATTATTAAAAATGCCATCAATTCTTCATGATGTTCTTCACTATACTTTTTTGTAACGCCATAATCCTTTGTTATATATAAATCTTCTTGAGAAAATTTAAAACGTTCATTTTCATCTACATAAGTAATCATATGTTGAAAATCAAACAATTTCATTATTTCTATCACTTTTAAGTTATATTTTTCAATATAATATCTGGTTTCTTCATTTTTTCTTATATTCGCTATATTAATTTTCATATGGTTCCCCCTTTCTTTACTATTAAAGAGTATTTACATTTTTTTTGGTATTTTATACTTAAAATGTAAAAATCCTTCTTATGAAAATAAAATTTTTATCTCATAAATCTATGTAAAATTGTAAAAATAAAAAGAGGTGATTTAAAATGGAAAATAATAAAAAAGAAAAAGATATGACAAAAGAACTTATGGCAAAAGAACTGGAAGAAAAATTATATAGTAGAAATTATACTAAATTTGGTCTGGATATGAATCCAATGGTATCTATTATTTCAGGATTGATTATCTTAATTTTTTCTGGATATGCCCTTTTCAATATGGAGCATGCAAATCAAGTTTTTGCTCAGGTTAAGAATATGATTTTATCTCAAGGAGACTGGATTTTTATATTATCAAGTAATTTCTTTATTTTAGTTTGTTTTAGTTTTGCCTTTTCAAAATTAGGAGATGTTAAAATAGGTGGAATAGACTCTGAGCCAGAGTTTTCAAATTTTGCATGGTATTCTATGCTCATCTCTGCAGGCATGGGAATTGGGCTTATGTTTTGGTCTGTTGGTGAACCTTTATACCATTCTATGGTTAGACCTCCTATTTTTCAAAATGAAAATATAGCTTATTCAGCCATGGCAACTACTTTCTTTCATTGGGGATTACATCCCTGGGCAATATATGCACTCATTTCTTTAGCACTAGCATTTTTTGCTTACAATAAGAATTTACCCCTTTCTTTAAGAGCTGTATTTTACCCTATACTAAAAGATAAAGTTTTTGGAATCATAGGAGATATCATCGATGTTCTTGCAGTAGTAGCTTGCTTGTTTGGATTAGCTACTTCATTGGGTCTTGGGGTGCAACAAATTAACAGTGGATTAAATTATTTAATTGGAATAGATATTAGCGTTAAAACACAAGTTATTTTAATTGCTGTTATTACTTTAATTGCAACCTTATCTGTTGTTTCTGGAATTGATAAGGGTGTAAAGTTTTTATCCGAGCTCAACATAAAAATGGCTTTATTTTTCATGGTTGCTATTTTTTTTCTTGGGCCAGCACCTTACATTTTAAAATTATTCTCTAATGCTTTAGGGATTTATCTAAATGATTTTGTTAAAGCATCCTTTTATATCTCCTTAAAAGATACTTCTTGGCAAGGTAGTTGGTCTGTATTTTATCTTTCATGGTGGATCTCTTGGTCTCCATTCGTTGGAATGTTTATTGCAAGGGTCTCTAAAGGAAGAACCATTAGAGAATTTGTATTAGCCGTATTAATCGTTCCCTCTCTTTTATCCTTTATTTGGTTATCTGTATTTGGTGGAACAGCAATCTACATAAATGATCAAGTAAATGGTAAATTATTCGAAGTGGTGCAAAATAATCTTCCTGTTGCTTTATTTGAAATGATTCACTATTTAAACTTACCTCTTTTCTCTGGATTGATAAAAGTAGGTTTATCTATTTTAGGTACAGTACTTGTTATTTCCTTTTTTATTACATCCAGTGACTCTGGGTCTTTAGTAGTAGACAATATCACATCTGGTGGGAAACTAGATTCTCCAATACCTCAAAGAGTATTTTGGGCTTGTATGGAAGGCTTCGTAGCTGCCATACTCCTTTTAATCGGTGGAGAAAAGGCGCTTTCTACTTTACAAACAGCCGTAATTAGTACAGGACTCCCCTTTGCGATTATTCTCATTATGATGAGCATATTGCTTACAAAGAGCCTTCAGGCTTCTTATAAAAAACAAAAAAGAATTAAAAACCTGAGATTATATAAAAGAGCCATGAAAGATTTTCATGGAGATAATAGCGGAAAAGATCATTAATTTATTCTATACAAAAAAATATACCTTCGTTTATCCCATTAAACGAAGGTATATTTTTATTTGAGTATAGTTTTTTTATCTAAATACGATTCCAAATACAATACTTGCAACTACTAGCATAATTCCTCCGCCAAGCCTTGATGAAATTTGTGCAAAGGACATTAAATTCATTCTCTTACAAGCACCTAACACCTCTAAATCTCCAGATCCTCCTCTATTTGCCATGCATAGTCCAGCTGTAATAGAAGCTTCAATGGGATAAAATCCAAGAAAATATCCAAGTACTCCTGTTCCAATAACTGCTCCCAATACAATAAAGGCTGCTACTAAAATATTTTTAAAGGTTAATGCTTGGATAATTTCTCCTAGATCTGTATATACGATCCCAACTCCAACCATGATAACACATAAAAATTGTCCAGAAAAAAAGCTTTGAAGTTTTTTTGCACCTTGCTTTAATTCCTCTGGAATTAAATTTAATGCATTGAAAATCGCCACCAACACTACCATATATGCAAAAGTATGAATCTGCACTCCTCCAATAGATGGTAATATGGTTTTACTCAACATTTTTGCAAATATATAAAAGAATGCAGTAAGAACAAATCCAGATCCAATTTCTTTTAAAGTCAATTTAATGTCTATTTTTTTGTCACTGGCTTCAAATCCTTTTGATCTCATCAGCTCTCCATTTCCAGTTAATGCCGGATTTTTTTTACCTAATTTGTGCAATAATGCTGCAGCAAATATAGCGATAATATTAGCAATTGTTAATATTGGATAAGCAAAAGATAAGAATTTCTTTGGATCGTTTCCCGTGATATTTGCATAAATCTCACTCATTGGAAGTGCCCCTGCACCAGATCCTCCTCCCATAATAGGAAGCACATACATGGTTACAATTTCACCTGCTGGAATTCCTACTAAAAGTCCACCAACAACTCCAAAAGCCATGGCTCCAGCAATTCCCCCAAGAATAGTTGGAACATAACCAACTAGCGCTTTTAATAAAAGATTTCTGCTTACCGCAAGCATACTACCCGTAATTAATACAGAAATAAACAAATCTAAGAAATCTGTGTCATCTATAAATGCAGTTACCGTATCGATTGTGCCTTGTGGCATGATTTTAGCATAAACCAAATATGCTGTAAACAAGAAAGTAAGTATGGCACCACCACCTACATATTCATTCCAAATTGGGATTCTATCTCCTATATATCCTAATACAATTCCTACTATTAAACAAAATCCTAATGCACCTACTATGTTTCCTGGAAGAGCCTCCATAAAAGAAGCCGCCATCACTACAACTGCCATAATTAGATATAAGTGCAGTGGTATCCCATTTAATTGTATGTGTTTTCTTTTTTCTTCCTTTTCTACATATGTTTCTTTCATTTTCACTTGTTCCATACCGTTCCTCCTTTATTTTTTATAAAACAAAAAAGGCCAACGCAGAAATAAAAAATTTCTACGTTGACCTACTTAAGCTAAGTTAATAAACTGTCTTAAATAAATACAACCTAACAGCTGTTATTTAGTTTGATACATCATCGCTATTTCGAAATGGTTTTCCCGAAAATCATTTCAAACTTAGCTACTTTTATAGTATATACATTAATTTATTTTTTGTCAATCATTTTTTAATAAATTGTAAATTGGAGTATATTTTTGTCGCTCAATACATCTATTTCTATATAATTTAATTCAATTTCCAGTTTTAAACACGATTCAATTATATTTTTCATTTCTTCTTCATAATCTTTATAAAATACTTCTCTATTATATTTTACCATGGACATATTTTTTTCTTTTTTCATTAATGCTTTTTCTAATTTTGTAAATACACCATTAATTTCTATTTCTAAAGTATTTCCGTGAATAAAAGCCTTTACATTCAGAGGACCTTTTCCTGTTATATCTTTTATGAATTTAGCAACAATATTTTTTATTTCCTCTTCTATATTTACCTTTTCTTCTCTTGAAAGAACTCTATTTCTAATGTCTAAAAGTTCTCCTTTCTTTCTAAGCACTTTAATAGAAATACCCTCCATCATCTGTATTAATGCTCTTGCATCTAAGGGTTTAATAATATATTTTTCTATTCCAACATCTACCGCCTTTAAAATGATTTCCTTATCTGAAAAGGCAGTAGTAATGATGATAGGAATATCACTTATTTCTCGAATTTCTCTTGCCATAGAAATTCCATCCATCATAGGCATTTTGAGATCTGAGATTATCATATCTGGTCTATCTTCTTTGAATAAAGCCAGTCCCTCTTTTCCATTTTTAGCAACTATTAATTTTCCTACTCTTTTTTTTAGGAAAAAAGTCATCTGCTCTAATACTTCCTCTTCATCTTCTACATAAAGTACCTTTAAATTTTTAAGTAGATTCCTTTCTACACTCATCTTGACCTCCTTTTGGTAGAATAATCGTTTCTTTTACACCATCTTTATTGTTTTCTATCCATAAATCTCCATTAAATTTTTCTTTTAATATGATTTTTGAAATATATAATCCTAATCCTGTTCCATTTTCTCCTTTTGTTGTAACATATGGCTCAAAGATTCTATTGACTACTTCTTTTTTTATTCCACCTCCATTATCTATTAGTTCTATAAAAATTCTATTTTCTTCTTCTCTCATAGCAATGTAAATACATTTTTTATTTTTTATGTTTTTTAAGGCATCAATAGAATTATTTAACAGATTTAAAATCACTTGAGAAAATATATTGCTTTCTCCATTTCCTTTTAAATCTTTATTTCCTTGTACCTTGATTTCTATCTCTAACTGATTTATTCTCGCTACATTTAAATCTATAGCAAATGCTATAGCATTATAGATGTTAAAATCCTTATCCTTTCTTTGTGGCTTGAAAAAAAATTTAAAATCATCTATGGTTTTTGCCATTTTATCTATAAATTTATGGTTGGATGATAAAAGACTTTTTAAATAATTTTCATCATTCTCCTTAAAACTATAGTAATCGTCTATATTATATAAAGAAATTTTTAATGCATTCAATGGCTGCTTTAATTGATGTGCTATCATAGCAAGCATCTCTCCCATGGCTGCAAATTTAGATTGATGCATTAAAAGCGCATTTTTTTCTTTCAGCTCATTTAAATAAACCATCTCCAATGTAAGTTTATTCTTTTTTATTTCTACCCTATAAATATATAGGATAGTGATAATACAAGTAATGATTAGAAGAATAGATATAAAAATAGTTACATTCGTTATCCCTTTTAGATTCCATATGGTTTCCTTATATCCCACGGAAAAACTTATAATAAGAAATGTATCTCCTATTTTACAGGGAGTGAATCCACTGATCTTTTTAATTCGCTTATCTTCTTCTGGCCAAATGGAGTGATATAATCCTACTCCCGTTTCTTTATTTTTTTGCCTCTTCACTAGATTTTCTAGTTCGCTCCAATCGTAGTTAGGATATTTCTTTTTTCTTATTTTTATTACATCTTCTCCAATACTTTCATTGGATGGATGTAAGATTATTCTTGCATATTTATCTTTTACAGTAATATATCCTTTTTCACTTAATTTGTAATCTTCTAAATAGGTATCATAGATATAGCTTGCATCAATTCTCATTCTTATAAATCCATATACAGTTTCCTTTATTTTTATAGGATGAATTATATTTATACTTCTTTCTTTTGTATCTACATAATAGCTATCTTTTTGTGTCTTAACAGCTTTTTTTATATCCTCTCCTAATTTATATTCATATTGGTTATCCTTTGTATATACTTTGAGGATTTCCCCCTCTTTGTTAATAAGTTCTAAAGATATATGCTCCTTATTTTGAAGTTTATATAATAATGCTACCAAAGAAACTTCATTGGTTTCTCCTTGTATCAGCTCTATAAATTCTTCTTGAAATTGTGATTGTTTTAATATTTCTTTTAGATAATGATCCTTTTCTTCAAAATAAAGTTCCAATTGTGAGGATATATTTGTGACTAAATTTAAAATATTATTTTCTTGAGATTTAACCACCATGTTTTTATAATATTTATAGCACCCTATAAAAAGAAGTAATATAATGCTCATAATACTAATTGTTATAAGTATGAGCTTACGTATTTTATTGTATGCTTCTTTATTTGAGTCATTGATTTTCCTTTGCATAGGTCTCCCTCTTTATCTATAATAGAATAATATATTTCCCTTAGCCTAACATTTTATCCTATTCCCTCTGTTGTTTTCAAATCCTTTTCTCAAAATTTTTTTATAAAATATGCACTTATATATGAATTTAGTCTATTCATTATAAGTGCATATTCTCATCTTCATTTAGTACAGATTAGTTCCCACATATTTTTAATAAAATTCCTGCGGCTACTGCAGAACCAATTACACCTGCTACATTTGGTCCCATGGCATGCATTAAAAGAAAATTCGAAGGATTTTCTTCTGCCCCCATTTTCTGCACAACTCTAGCAGACATTGGTACAGCAGAAACTCCAGCTGCTCCAATCATAGGATTGATGGTTCCTCCACTTATCTTATACATAACCTTACCAAATAATACTCCGGATGCTGTTCCAATAGAGAAAGCGCCTAATCCTAATGCAATGATTCCAATTGTTTGAAGAGATAAGAAAGTCTCTGCATCTGCCTTTGCTCCAACCGTTAATCCTAAAACAATGGTAATGATATACATCAAAGAATTCTGAGCCGTTTCTACAAGTTTTGGAACCATTCCTGATTCCTTAATTAAGTTCCCAAAAGTGAGCATGCCTATAAGAGGTGCTGAAGATGGAAGCAGTAAAATAGTAAGTACTGCCACTACAATTGGAAATATGATTTTTTCCTTTTGAGATACCGGTCGTAATTGCTCCATCTTAACTTGTCTTTCCTCTTTTGTCGTAAGAAGTCTTATAATAGGTGGTTGAATAATCGGAACAAGGGCCATATAAGAATAAGCAGCAAGTGCAATAGGACCTAGGAGATCCTTTGCAAGTCTACTTGTTAAATATATAGCCGTAGGTCCATCTGCACCTCCAATAATTCCAATAGAAGCTGCTTCTGGCCCAGTAAATCCTAGTAATGTGGCCCCTATGAATGCAAAGAATATTCCAAATTGTGCTGCTGCTCCTAAAAGGATACTTTTAGGGTTAGCAATAAGAGGTGCAAAATCCGTACTCGCTCCAATGCACAAAAATATTAATGGTGGATAAATCCCAAGCTTTGTTCCCATATATAGATGATGAAGTAATCCACTATCACTCATCAATTCTGCTTTTGGTAAATTCACAAGTAACATTCCAAAAGAAATTGGAAGGAGTAAATAAGGTTCATACCCTTTTTTTATGGCCAAGTACAAGAATGTAAAAGCAATTATTATCATAATGAATTCTTTATAGCTAATTATAGAAAATCCTGTGGATAACCAAAAATCTTGCAGCATCTTTATCATGATATTCCTCCCTTTGTTTGTGATGGTTTTATCCTATAAGGATTAACCCCTCTCCTGCACCTACATTTGCTCCTTGTGATACTTTTACCTGCATTACCTTTCCATCCTTTGGTGCGATGATTTCATTTTCCATTTTCATGGCTTCTAAAATTACTAACACTTGTCCTGCCTTCACAGTATCTCCTTCTTTTACCTTTATTCCTACAATGGTTCCTGGCATAGGTGCGCTTACATCCTGTCCTTGCCCTGCATTACTTACTGGCTGAGACTTTTGTAATACCTTTGGCGCTGCTTGATGCTTTGGCTGAGCAGGTTTTATTTCTTCTCCTTCTTTCATTTCCTCTACTTCTACTTCATAGGTTTTTCCATTTAAATTAATTCTATATTTTTTCATCATCTTATCCTCCTTATTTTCTAAAACTTTCTTTGCGCTGAATTATCTCATAAAATGCCTTATTGTTAACAATAAGGCATTTTTCTTTTAGCTTTTTTATGCAACTCTTTTTATGCTCTTAATATGAAGTTTTTTATTTTGTACATTATTACTTGCTAAAACTACAGCCATAAGGGCAGCAACAAGATCCGTTTCTTCTTTCAGGCTATTCAGTGGTAGCATTTCTTCTTGTATATTTGAATCTGCCATGGCTGCTTCTTTTTTTAAATCTCTTTCGTAAAACACCACTTTAAATAAATCTAAAATTTTAGAAATGACGTAAAGGGTAGCAAATACAATACTCATACTTAAAAAAGTGACCTTCAGTGCATTTACCATACTTACATGATCTCCTAACATTTATATCTCCTCCTTTTACATAATCACCTCTATATAATAGGCATCCTCTTCCTCATTATTTCTTTCCTCTAGGAATTTCTTTGCCACTTGTGGGAAAAGTGCATACGATAAAACATCCTCTTCCGATTGATATAAACCTTTTATTTCTTTTTTCACTTCTTCAAAACCTGGCTTTAGAAGATCTGCTGGTCTTACACTTATCACTTGTTCCTCTCCGATGATTTTCTGCTTAATTTCTTCCCTTATGGGTGCTGGAGATTTTCCATAAAGTCCTCTTACATAATCTTTTATCTCCTTTGGCACCATTTTGTATCTTTCTCCACTTAAAATATTAAATACAGCCTGGGTTCCAACCATTTGACTAAGAGGTGTCACAAGAGGTGGAAATCCTAAATCTTCTCTTACTCTAGGAATTTCTGCTAAAACATCTTCAAATTTATCTCCTGCATTTTGCATTTGCATTTGAGATAAAAGATTGGAAAGCATTCCTCCTGGAACTTGATAACTTAAGGTTTGTGGCTCTGTATTTAATACCTTTGGATTTAAGGTTCCATCCTGTACATATTTTTCTTTTATTGGTTTAAAATACGTTGCAATTTCATTTAATAATTTTATATTTAGTTTAGGATCTCTGTTGTTTTCCCTAAAGGTAATGGCTAAAGACTCTGTAGGTGGTTGAGAGGTTCCTGTAGAAAAAGGAGAAATAGCTGTATCAATAATATCTACTCCTGCCTCTACTGCCTTCATATAGGTCATAGAGGCAATTCCACTTGTACAGTGATTATGAAGCTCTATAGGAAGCTTTGTGGTTTCTTTTATTCTCTTTACAAGATCATAGGCACTATATGGGGTTAGTATTCCAGACATATCCTTTATGCAAATAGAATCTGCTCCCATACTTTCCATTTCTTTTATCTTCTTAAGATAATATTCTACCGTATGAATTTTACTAGTAGTGTAAGATATAGCGCATTGGCAATGTGCACCTTCTTTTTTAATGGTCTTCATAGAGGTTTCTAGATTTCTTACATCATTTAACGCATCAAATACACGAATAATATCAATTCCGTTTTCAATGGATTTTTGAATGAATTTTTCTACAATATCATCTGGATAATGCTTATATCCTAAAAGGTTTTGTCCTCTTAAAAGCATTTGAAGCTTTGTTTTCTTTACTCTTTTTCTTATTTCCCTTAATCGCTCCCATGGATCTTCATTTAAAAATCGAAGGCATGCATCAAAGGTAGCCCCTCCCCATACCTCCATAGCATAGTATCCAACTTCATCCATTTTCTCTAATATAGGAAGCATTTCTTCTCTTTTCAGTCTTGTTGCAATAAGGGATTGGTGCCCATCTCTTAAAGACGTTTCTGTTATCTTTACTGGATTCATGATATTGTCACCCTCCTAGAAATAGCACCCTTTGAATATTTCATAGGTGCTATTTAAATTCTTATTTTTATTATTTATTGTTTTTAAAATAATCTTTCGCCATATTTTCTACTTTTAATAATAAATCCTTTAGGTCATGTGCTCTAGACCGACCACATTCAAATGCATTATTATTACAAAGTAAGCATCTTCTAGGCTGTTTATGGATATCTTCTCTGCTAACTTGCATTCCTTGTTTATCTAAAACATCAAAATCATATAGTCTTCCTAAAGGATGTTTTTCTTCTATTCCTATACAGATTTTCTTTACTACTTCATGTGAACTGTCAAAGCATATAAAATACGCTGGACCACTATCTTTATAAAAAGTTCTTTCGTAGATAATTTTTATATTTTCTTTCTTCAGTATCTCTTTTATTTCTTTTAATCCTGCATTAAATATCTTTTTTATAAGAGGATTATACTTAACCTCTCCTGGAATATTTAATTTATAAGCTATAATAGGACTTTTAAATGTTTCTAGTAATCGCTGCTGAAATAATACTCTTTCTTCTCTTGCTTTTAAAATATCCTCTAGGGTTTGCTTTACTCCTTGCATTGGATTGTTTCACACCTTTTTATTTTACTTTTCTAACCACATCTATAATCGTTCCATCTCTGTATTCTACAATAGCTACAACATCTTCTTCATATTGTATCTTTTCTGGTTTACCAACAATTTTTTCTGCTTTCTCTTTCAACTCCTCTATTGTAAATACAGGAATTTCTGTATTTTTAAATTTCTCTATTAAATCTTTTCTTCTTGGATTAATAGCAATTCCTATTTCTGTAACAACAATATCAATACTTTCTCCTGGTGTAATTACTGTATTCACAGCATCTACTACGGTTGGAATTCTTCCTCTTATAAGGGGTCCAACAATCATGGTTAATTTTGCTCCAGCTGCTGCATCGCAATGTCCACCCGATGCCCCACGAAGCACCCCATCTGATCCAGTCATAACATTTACATTAAAGTCTGTATCTACTTCAAGTGCAGATAAAATGACTACATCTAACTTGTTTACAACAGCTCCTTTATTATGTGGATTCGCATAAAAAGAGGCATCTATTTCTTGATGGCTTTCATTTTCTCTAATAGAATTTGCTGCCACTAAATCAAAACCTTGTACATCAAAAATAGTCTTAATCAATCCTTCTTCTAGCATTTCAACCATCGGTTTTGTAATTCCACCTAAGGCAAAGCTTGCTGTAATCCCTTGCTTGATCATTTCTTCTCTTAAAAATCTACTTACCGCTAAGGCAGATCCTCCTGATCCTGTTTGAAATGAAAATCCATCTTTAAAGTAGCCAGATTCTATAATGGTTTTGCTTGCATATTCTGCAATTAATAATTCCTTTGGATTTTTTGTAAATCTAGTAGCACCAGATGCAATTCCAGCTGGGTTTCCTATTTCATCTACCTTTACTACATAGTCTACATCTGTTTGAAGAATACTTGCAGGCATATTCGGATAGTCTACTAAAGAATCTGTTATGATAACTACCTTATCTGCATATTTTGCATCTACTTTTGCATATCCTAAAGAGCCACAAACTGCTTTTCCTCTTCCTCCGCTGGCATTTCCATATTCATCACTGCAAGGAGCGCCTAAAAATGCAACGTCTATCTTTATTTCTCCAGCTTCTATTGCTCTTGCTCTTCCTCCATGGGATCTTATAATAACCGGTTCTTTCATTAATCCTCTCGATATTTCTTCTGCTAAAGCACCTCTTAATCCACTTGTTGAAATCTTTGTAATAACCCCATTTTTTATAGGATCAATTAAGAATCCATGTACTGTACCTAAAGAACTAGAAGCTAATGTTAAATTTTTAATTCCTAACTTTTCAATAGCATCTACTACTTTATTAACAATATAGTCTCCTTCTCTAAAATGATGATGAAAAGAAATGGTCATTCCATCTTTTAGTCCACTTTTTATAATCGCCTCTTCAAGACTATCTACTAACTTACTTTCTCCTGGTTTAACAGCACTAATCTTAGGAGAAGCTTTTCTTCCTGTTACTTCTTTTTCAAAAACCCCTTTATAAATATTTCTATCTTGTCTCCATTCCTCTGGAATTTCTCTTCCTACATTATTTTTCATCTTACACTTCCTCCTTATATACCCCAGCAGCCATGGCTAATTGTAGTACTCTTTCTGCTCTATCTACAATTGGTTTATCAATCATTTTTCCGTTTAAAGAAATCACGCCTGAACCTTTTTTCTCTGCTTCTTCAATAGCACGCTTTACATTTTTTGCATGCTCAATTTCTTTTTCAGTAGGGGTGTAAATTTCATATACTGTGCGAAGCTGTCTTGGATTGATGATAGATTTTCCATCGAATCCCAATTGCTTGATGTGCTCTACTTCGCTTCTAAAGTCTTCTTCATTTTCTACATCTGAAAATACAGTATCTAATGCATAAATTCCAGCCGCTCTTGCAGCATGAATGATTTGACTTCTTGCAAATAAAAGCTCCATTCCATTTGGATATCGCTTTGTTTTCATATTGGTAACATAATCCTCTGCACCAAGGGCAATTCCGATTAATCGTTTACTTGCAGTAGCGATATCATAAGCATTTAAAACACCTAAAGCCCCTTCCACTGCTGCCATCATTTTTGTAGACCCTACTTCTTTTCCAATCTCTTTTTCCACTTCTTCAATTACAGCTTCTACATCTAAAATATCTTGTTTTGTTTCTGTCTTTGGAAGCCTAATTACATCTACACCGGCTCTAACCATAGCCTTTATATCTTCTTTTCCAAAAGGCGTATCTAGCCCATTAATTCTAACAACAAGTTCTATATTCCCATAGTCTATTGTTTTGATTGCGTTATACACTAAAAATCTAGCAGCATCTTTCTCTGTCAATGAAACAGAATCCTCTAAATCAAACATCAAACAATCTGCTCCATATATATATGCATCTTTGATCATCCCAGGATTATTTCCTGGAACAAACATCATGGTTCTTCTTAAACGCTCCATTAGTTCATTCCCTCCCAATCGTAATTCTCTTTTCTTCCTGCTCCTCTATATACAGCAGCTGCTACTCTCGCTTTAATGGTACAATCTAAAGCTCCTTTATCAATAGCCGTAATTTTTGCGCTTTTAACACCTAAATTTTCTACCGTTTCTTTTATTACCTTTCTAATTTGCTTTCCAAATTGTTTTTCTACAGAACTTTTTAATTCAATCTCAATTCCTTTTTCTTTTCTTGAATCGATTATGATTTGAATATCACTAGACTCCATTGTTCCAGCCATGGCTTTTTTTAAAATTTCCATAATCTTCACCTCCACTTAATGTCTTCCTGTATATTTTTGAATTTTTTCAATTAAAGTTTTTCCTTCTTCTGATTGAAAAAAGGTATAGGTTGTTTCAGGTACTAAATTTTTTATAGTTTCAATTTGATTCTCTTTTATTGCCTCTCTAACACGAGATGCACTAATTGCTTTATCTTTTAATTCTAGTCTTGGAATAACGTTGCATGTTATTCCGTTTTCTTTCAGCATTGTTTTCATCCTCTCATTATAGGCTTTAGTTACCTCACAATAAGGTTCTTCCCCTACATATCTGCTATTAATCTCTAATGCTTTTGCAATATATTCTGTAAATATGCTAAGATCTAGGGTTGCATGAATATCTACTGTTTCTTTTTCATCTTTTATAAAATACGAAGGGAAGGTGGCACTAGAAATAATATAATTGCCTCCTTTATGAAGGATTACATTTTTCAAATGATTTGTTCCTTTTTTAATGAGATCATATCTTACAGAAAAAGGAAGAACAGATGCCTCTTCTGATACTACAAATACATGCACTATATCATTTTCTTTTGCTGCACATTCGATTAAATGGGCATGTCCTTTTGTGAATGGATTCCCATTCATCACAATACTTGCAATCTTTTTTGCTTTTATTTTTTTCTTTTCTAAATCTTTTACATAATTTTCTATTCCTTTAAACTCATTTTCCATTAATACCACATCTTTTGTTTTTATTATTTCGTAAAAACCTAAGTAGGTAAAAGACTTTGCTGCTTCTGGCTTTGTATAGATAAAAATATGAGTATTTCCCCTTTGATATTGTTCATTTATTAAGTGAGACATAATTTTATTTAATAGGTTACTTCCTTGATACTCTTCCTTTACAGCAATACATCTTAAGGTGTTTTTAAAAATAGAACCGGTTGCAATCAATTCTTCTTTCTCATAAATCCCAACAGTATATTCTAGATTTTTATCTAACCTAATATTTTGTGAACTTAAGAAGTCCTGTAATTCTTTTTTTCTTCTCTCATCCCCTAAGAAAATTCTTCTTTCTTCAAGCAATTCAAGTTCTACCATTTTTTTACATCCTCTCTCTTTACCCCTTTTATTCCACTTCATTATACAATCCGATTCTCCTTATCAAAAGTTTTTTTGGTGTGTTTCATGTATTTTTAGTGTGTTTCTTATAAAAAATATAGAAAAACACCAAAAAGACTTGGTATTTCTTCTACTTTTGGGTAAAATCTTATATGTAATAAAGCCCTTTACATTAGATTGGAAGGAAGGATATTTATGATAGATTACATGGATGAATTTGTGAAAAATACAGATTTATCTCAAAATAAACCGTTAAGAGAAGTAGTATATGAAAGTCTAAGAAGTACCGTTATTAGCGGAAAAATTCCTGTAGGAGAACGAATTGTTGAAAAAGAATATGCTGAAAAATTAAATATTAGCCGAACTCCTATTCGTGAGGCATTAAAGCGACTTGAGATGGAGGAATTAGTAGAGTACATCCCTAGGGTCGGCGTAGTTGTAAAAAAAATTTCTAAGGAGGATGTAATTGAAATTTATAAAATCAGACATTCCTTAGAAGTTCTTGCAACCATTACTGCCATGGAAAATATAACTTCTCAAGAAATAAAGGAAATTGAAGCTTTACTAGACTTGACAGAAGAAAAAAATAAAGAGGGGGCTGTTGATGAAGTCATTCAGCTTTTTGAAACCTTTAATTCCAAAATTTATGCAGCAAGTAAAATGAATCGATTAGCGAATATGATCAGTAGGCTCAATGAATATCTTCAACGATTTCGAAACATTTCCATCTCTGATGAAAAAAGAAGAGAAAATGCTTTAGTGGAGCATAGAAATATTTTAAAATGCATTATTCATAAAGATAAGACAGAAATTGATGGGATTATTAAAAGACATTTAGAAGATTCTTTAGAAGTTGTTTTGAAAGAAATTAAGGAGTAATATAATGAAAAATAGAGAAAAGTATGCTCATTACATTGCATCCCTTGCACAAAAATCTATTTTATATGAAGTAAGCACTACCCCAAAACCTGGCTTAGTAGACCAAAAGGATTCAGGAGCCCATAAAGATATGGATTTTTTCACCTTTTTGACAAGTAGTGCTGCCTTATACAAGGGATTATACGATTGTGCCCTAGAAGGGATTTTATTTGACGGAAAACCGCTTACCCTTTTATTTGAAAATATCCGTCCTATAGGTATAAACTGCGAAAAAGATATGTTTACTGCAACAAATGGAATTAACACCCATAAAGGGATTATTTTTTCTTTAGGTATTTTGTGTGCTGCAGTTGGAAATTTATATAAAAGTTTCAATCCCCTTTCTTTCCCTGCTGAAAAGGTATGCGATAAAGTTAAAGAGATGACAAAAGACTTGATTGAAAAAGATTTTAAAAAAATAAAAGAAAAAAATATTTTAACCCATGGAGAAGTTTTATACAAAAATTATGGATTAAAAGGAATTCGAGAAGAAGTAGAGAATGGTTTTCCAACCGTTAGAAATTATGGAATACCAATTCTTAGATCATGGAATGAAAAAAAACCTTTTGAAAAAAATGATTTATTTTTAGAAATTTTGCTTCATCTCATGGCTTATTCTCAAGATACTAACGTTGTCTCAAGAGGAGGTATAAAAGGACTAGAGTATGTACAAATTACTGCTCAAGATTTTTTAAAGGATAAAGGAATGAGACAGGAATATGCAAAAGAAAAACTGCTTTCTATGAATGAAGCCTTTATTAAAAAAAATGTCAGCCCAGGAGGCTCAGCAGACCTTCTTGCTGTAACCATATTTCTTGGACTGATAGAGGGAATTCAATTATAAAAAGCTGTTAGCATATGCTAACAGCTTTTTATAGATTCTAATGACTTTGAATTTTTAATTTTATTTGATCAATATCCAATTTAGAATCAATTAAAATTTCTTCAAGCTTAACAGGTACGCCCACACTTTCTTGGATGATGAATTCAATTTCCTTTTTTTTGTCTTTAAAGAGTAGTTCTCGATTGTAATCAACCAATCTAATATTTTGGGAATTTTCTAATAAAGTTTTTTCAATTACTGTTCTTGTTTCAAAAAACTGAATGGACAGTATGTTCCCTTGAATAAATGCCTGAACATTTTTAGGTCCTTTCCCTGTACAGTTTTTAATAAACTTTGCCATTTCTGTTTGAATTTTCATTTCTATTTCTTTTTTTTCTTCTTTTTCTAAGATCAATGATTTTATTATGGTTTCTTCCGATCTTATTTTATAAATTTTTAATGCTGCTTTTTCCATCACCTTAATTAATTCTTTTGTATCAATAGGCTTAATGATATAGCTATCAATTCCTACATCCACAATATTTACGATAGATTGTATATCCGAAATAGCAGTGATCACAATAATAGGACAAACACTATCTATACTCCTAATTTTTCTTGCCATTTCTATTCCATCTATTTTAGGCATTTTTAAATCTGTAATTATCATATCTGGTTTGTGTTCATTAAATTTAATCAATCCATCTTCTCCATCTATTCCTACATATAATTTTCCTACACGTCTTTTTATAAAGCTAGATAATTCTTCTCGAATAAACCCTTCATCTTCCACATATAAAACCTTTAAATTATACAAAATGCTTTTATTTTGCATTGTCATTTTTCTTCACTCCATTTCTTGGAACCTTAATCGCCACTAATAATCCATTATTATTATATAGCGCTATTTTTCCTTGAAAGTTCTTCTCGATAATCACCTTGGACATATAAAGACCCAAGCCGGTTCCTTTACTTTTATTTTTTGTTGTAAAGTAAGGTTCAAAGGCATGCTCTATTATACTTGAATCCATACCGCCTCCATTGTCTTTAATTTCAACTATCTGACTTTGTCCATCTCTATAAGTTCTTATATTTATTTTTCTTTCATGAAATCTTTTTTCAATCAATGCATCAATGGCATTTTGAAGAACATTAAAAATCACCTGTGAAAATTGATTTGCATACCCATACACCATAGCATCTTCTACTATGTCCATTTTCAATTCTATTTGATTTAATCTTAAATGCTCTTCTAAAAATTGAATAGTAGATTTTATATTATTTTCAATGGAAAATTGTGTTTCTTCACTCTTTGGATTAAAAAAATATCTAAAATCGTCAATAGTTTGAGACATTCGACAAATGAGATTCTTTGATTTTTCCATTAGTTTTTGTAAATATTCTTCTGTTAATTCTCCATAATGATAAGCATCTTCAATATTAGAAAAAATAAGTCCTAATCCACTCAAAGGTTGGCGCCATTGATGGGCAATATTTGCAATCATTTCTCCCATTCCAGCTAATCTAGATTGATAAATCATTAATGCTTCTTTTTTCTTATTTTCATCCACTTCTTTTTGAAACATTTCTTCTAGTTTTATATTTATTTTTTCTAATTCTAAAGCAATACGATTTTTATTTTCAATTTCCCAATAATAAGTATTGTTACTTTCATTTTCTTCATAAAGATCTACAGATATATCGGAAATTTCTGTGGCAACTTGATGGATAATCTTTCTAAATCGTGCTTCACTTCTCTTTAGCGCCTCTTCTTGAATTTTTCGATTTGTAACATCTCTTGAAATCAAAATTAATTTAAGTTGCTCCTCTAATCTAAATAAATGAGCACTCATCTCCACTGGAATGGCTTTTCCATTACTTGCTATAAGATTATCTTCAAAGAATATGACTTGATTTTCCTTCAGTGTTTCTACCATGTTTTTAAATTTTTCTTCGTTTCCATTTTGGGAAATATTGAGGTAAGACATTTTTAATAAACTTACTTTATCGTATCCTAGACTGCTGCACGCTTTATCATTTACTTCCAGAAATTCTGTAGACAGATTGTTATCATCTACATTTAATACAAATATGCAGTCACTTCCACTATGGAAAATACATTCATACTTTTCTTTATTTCTAATGAGTTCTTTTTCTAGTGTTTTTCTTTCTTCAAGGTCTTTTTCAAGTTCTTTGTTTAAATTATTTACTTGTTTTAATAGGTTGGCTTCTACTTCTAGCTGTTTTTTATCTTTTTTAATCTTATAGATATAAAACATACACGCTACAAATAAAAGGACAATAATAAAATTAAAAGTAATAAATTGATATATTCCACTTTTTAAAAAATTTGCTACTTCCAAATAATCCATAGAAACGGTAACAATCCAAAATTGATTTCCAACTCTTACAGGAGAGTAGGCGCTAAACTTTTTCACCCTATGCCTATTTTTATCATCATACCAAATAGAATGATACATCCCTACACCAGACTCTCCTTGTATTTGCTTTTGAAGTATTTCTTCAAGTTCTGACCAATCATAATTTGGAAATTCTTTTTTTCTTGCCTCTATCACATTTTGTCCTAAATCTTCTTCTTTTGGATGCATAAGAAGTACGCCATTATGGTCTTTAACGGAAGCATATCCCTTTTTCCCTACTTTTATTGGTTTTACAAGATTTTGATAGATTGTGTCTAGTTTAATTTCCATGGCTAAAATCCCTTTAATTTGTTCGTTATGCCATACAGGTTCTAATACCCTGATATAAAAATTTCCATGGTCTAAATATACATTTCCCACAATAGAGGTTTTCATATTTAAAAGGATTTTAATATCTTCCTTTAATTTAGGGTAATTTGATTTCCTTTCTTTTGGATAATATTCAATCCTAGTGGAATCTAAATTCAGTAATTCTAATCTATTGATGTCGTCTCCTTGAATGGCATAATAATCTTCTAAGCTGCTAAAATTCACACCTTTTCCCTTAGATAAAATATAATTTTTAAATTGAGATTTAAAAAGTTCATTTTCAACGATACTTTTTAAATTTTCGCTTTTATAGTTAAAAAACCGCTCTATACTTCTTGATACAGATTGAGAAATGGTTAATAACTGTTCTTGTTCCTTCGCAATGACTCTTTCTCGAATATTTTTATAATACATATAGGAAGATATAATAATCATTAGACTTCCAATAAAAATAGAAATCATTAATATATAGGATTTATCTGTATCTTTTTTCTTCATGCCCAATCACTCCTTGGTGACATTATACCATACAAGCTTTTATCTTTATATTTTGTAATAGCACAAAAAGATTAGCATTATTTTCCGCTAATCTTTTTGTGCTATATTTACACATTTTGTGCTTGTTTTTTGTTTTTTCCTATATATCCCTTAACCATAGGATACAAAATAGAACCAATGATTAATACAATCAAGGTTATAGAAACTCCTGATTTATAGAAAATATCTAATTTCCCATCAGAAATACGAAGTGCTTGTCTGAAAGATTGCTCCATGGTTCCTCCTACAATAACCGCTAAAAGCATAGGCGCTGTTGGTATATCTAGTTTTTTCATAAAATAACCCGCTATACCAAATATAACTACAATATAAAAATCTACAACGCTATTGGATATTGCATAAGTTCCTACAAAGGATAAACCGAGAACGATAGGATATAATATTTTTGCTGGTATGGCTAAAACACGAACTAATAGTCCTGCAAGAGGAATATTCACAACAGCAAGTATAATATTTCCTATGAACATACTTGCTATCAAGCCCCAAGCAAGATCTGGCTGTTGTGTGAATAATAATGGTCCTGGTTGCACACCTAACATCAATAGTGCTCCCATCATAATGGCTGTTGTTCCAGATCCTGGTATTCCAAGGGTTAACATTGGAATTAATGCTCCAACAGAAGCTGCATTGTTAGCAGACTCTGGTGCTGCTAATCCTTCAATTGCCCCTTCTCCAAATTCCTCTGGATGCTTTGACATTTGTTTTTCATTATTATAAGACATCAAAGATGCCATGGTTCCACCTGCACCTGGTAAAGCTCCAATTATAAATCCTAATGGTGCACTTCTTAATATTGGCCATTTACTTCTTTTCCATTCTTCTTTTGTAATCCATATCTTACCAAATTTTGTTTGTGATTTTTTCGTTCCTTCATTGATTATCTTATATGTTTTAAATACCTCTCCTAAAGCATAAATTCCAATGATAACAATTAAGAAATCAACACCTGTTTGTAGCTCCATTATATTAAAGGTAAATCTACTTATTCCTGACTGGGCATCAATACCAATGGTTGCAATCATTAAACCTAATATCATAGAAATAAATCCTTTTAAAACATTTTTCTCTGACATAGAAGCCGTCATAGATAATGCAGCAATCATTAATAAGAAGTATTCTCCTGGTCCAAATTTCAAAGCAAATCTTGCTACTGGCATTGCTAATAAAACCATAAATATAACCGAAATAATACTTCCTATAAATGAAGCAATCGCTGAAATAGCAAGGGCGGATTCCGCTCTTCCTTTCATTGCCATTGGATATCCATCAAAGGTTGCAGCAAGAGCAGCTCCATCTCCAGGAGTATTAATTAAGATAGAACTTCTTGATCCCCCATACATAGCTCCATAATAAACACCACACATCATAATCAAAGCTGCTGTTGGGCTCATCCCAAAGGTAAGGGGTAAAAGTACAGCAATACCTGTAGCAGGTCCTAGTCCTGGCAACATCCCTACGATAGTTCCTAAAACTCCACCAGCAGTAACTAAAAATAAATGATAGGGCTGTAGACTAACTAAAAGCCCATTAAAAAGACTCGTTAAAACATCCATTATTTCACCTCCAAAAAACTAAATATATAAATATGGTATTGGCGGCAAGCTTATACCTAATACTTTTGAAAAAAGTATATATACTGCTATGCTAAAAGCAATTGCTACTATACTATTGATTTTCCATTTTTCTTTTCCATTTGTGATCCCTAAGATAATTTCTAAGAATATAAAAGTGGAAATAATATATCCTAAATGTTCAAAAACTATTCCATATCCTATAGAGGCAATGGTTGTAATGAAAATCATTTTCCAGCTTAAACGGTCCTTATCTGTTGACTCTTTTTTTACGCTTTCAAAGGATTCTTTCACCTTTTTAAAATCACTTCTTAACAGTAAAATTCCTGCTAAAACAAGCATTACAATTGCTAGCCCTAGAGGATATAGAGATGGTGCCATAGGATTTCCAATGGATGCACGGGGAAGATTATACGCTTGGATTCCATAAATAAGGGCAATCAGAAGAGTTAGTAATCCCGACAAGGCATTGAAATCTAATTTTTTTGCTTTTTTCTCCACTTTTTTTAAGCCTCCTTTTGTTTAATAAAGGATTCATATTTTACATATGAATCCTTTATTAAAATCCATTATTTTTTTAACATGCCTATTTCATCTAAGATTGACTTATATTCTTCATTTGTTTTTTCAAGGAATTTTTCAAAATCCTCTTTGTTCATATAACTTTTATCCCAACCATTTTTCTTACAAATTTCATCCCACTCTGGCGTCTCAACCATTTTTCCTAAAGTATCTGTCCAGTATTGCACTGCATAGTCAGGCATTTCTGGTGCTGCAAATAATCCTCTCCAGTTTTCAAACGTCTTATCAATTCCTTGTTCTTTAGCAGTTGGAATTTCAGCAAGAATGCCTTCTCCTACTCTATTTGGAGCCGTTTGTGCTAGAGCTTTTAAGTCTCCACTTTCTAATAATTGGGCTACATCCGCTAAACCAGTTGATAATAAATCAATGTGTCCTCCTAAAACTTGTGCAGACGCTGCTCCATCTTGGAAGCTTACATAATCAATATCTTTAAGATTTTCTATTCCGGCAGCTTTTGCCATCATTAAAAACTGGATATGATCCATACTTCCCGCTGAAGAATTTCCTCCAATTTTCACACTTTTAGGATCTTTTTTCAAAGCTTCCATTACATCCGTAAGTGTATTGTATGGAGAGTCTTTTGCAACAGCAAATACTCCATATTCTGTAATTAATCCTGCTAACGGGGTTGTATCTTTGTAGCTTAATTCTGTTGAACCATTTAAATTGATTAATAAAATTGGTGGTGAGTAAACAGAAATTAAACTATCTGAACCTTTCTTTGTTTGCATATAGGCTAAGTTTACACCACCGCCTCCGCCTGGCTTGTTTGTGATTGGCATAGGAACAGAAACTAATTTAGTATCTTCTAACGCTTTCGCTACAGTACGAATAGTTAAGTCCCATCCACCTCCAGCTCCTCCTGGTGCAATGAATTCCATAGCTTTCTTAGGATATTTTTCTCCATTTGCTGAATTTGAAGACCCAGCCTCTTTTGTTCCGCATCCAGTTAAAGCCGTCACTCCTAATAAACTCATTGCTAAAACAGATGCTATAACTTTCTTTCTTAAAGACATCTTATTTCCTCCTTTGAATGATTAAATTTTTGTAAAAGACAAAAAAAGGTCAGTATATGAAATTCTTCATATACTGACCTTTGAAAACGTAACAAAATGTTATCTTTCGCCTTGTCAATTTGCCTATTATTGAATTATCCTATATTGTTTCATCATGCTTATCTTATTCATAGTCTGCACATTGCATCTATAACAAGCTTAAGCTTTAAAGTGAAAACCTTTTCTACAACAATTTTAGCATATTCTTTTTATCAACACAAGATTTTTTTACAATAAATATGCTTTTTTTACAACCTTTTATAAATTTCATATAATGCTTCTAAAGCCAAAACAATTTCTCTTTCTTCTCCTTTTTGCGCCAAGCTTTCTTCATTTACATATTCGTTTACACCATCTTTTAAATCTCTGTTGTATAGTACCACATTGTTGAGAACTGATCCTACCTTTACACCTCTCATTTTTCCAATTACAAATAAAGATGCGGTTTCCATATCTGATCCTAACACATTTCTTTTGTTCCAATAATTCATTTTTTCCATTTCGTCATCTATATAAAAAGAATCATGACTTCTCGTTATTCCTACATGATGAGGATAGTTAAGCTTTTCCGCCTTTTTCTTTAAAGTACTTAATATTTCATAGTCTGCCACAGCTGGATAATCTTTCTCTATATACATAGACGATGCTCCATCTTCTCTTACGGATGCCATGGCAAGTATTAAATCCCCTATATTTATATTTTCTTGCACTGCACCTGCGCTTCCTATCCTTATAAAATACTCTCCTCCACAGCTAATGAGCTCCTCTAGGGCAATAACAGCAGATGCCCCTCCTATTCCTGTAGAAGTTACGGTAACCTCCATTCCTTTATAACTTCCTATTAGACTTTTAAATTCTCTATTATCTGCAATCAATTTTGGATTTTCCAAAAATGTCCCTACTCTGTCCACTCTTTTAGGATCTCCTGGAAGTAAAACCATTTTGCTTACTTTTTCACATTGTATATGGGGTTGAAGCATGTTGTCACCTCTTTCTACTCTATTATTGCATCTATTAAACCTTCTGATAAGCTAGGATGAATGAATAAGCTTTTCTTTATATCTTCTATGCTCATTTCTTTATCTATCCATAATCCAACATTTCCTATTAAGGCTCCCGCATCCATACTATTGATCCAAAGCCCTTTTATTTTTTTATCTTTGATGATTACTTTTAAAAATCCGTCATCAAAGGTAGAATTCATTCCTCTAAAGGTATCCTTGAAATAAATCTTTTTTACCGCACAATCCTTTAATTCATTTTCCTGATATCCTGCCCCAGCAAGTTCGTTTAAAGTAAATATACATCTAGGGAGGGATGCATATTCAAAGGATATTTTTTTATTCTCCCAAAGATAATCCGAAAGGAGAATTCCCTGTTGAATGGCAATATGGGCCATGCCATGGATTCCATTCACATCTCCTATAGCGTATATCCCGTCTTCACCCGTCATTAAATTTTCATCTACCTTGATATATCCCTTTTCAAGGTTTATTTTTAACTTTTTTACTCCTTTTGGAATATTGGTTTTTCTTATTCCTGTTATCAATAATTTTTCTACTTCTATCTTTTTTCCATTATGCAGTTTAATTTGTGCTTTACTTTCTACTTTATCAATAGAAAGTACTTCTGTTTTAAGAAGAAAATTGACACCCTTAGATACTAATCTTTCTTTTATGTTTCTTATTAGATCTTCATCATTTCCCTTTAATATTTCTTCTTCTCTTTCTATTACACAAACCTTTACCCCTAATTCACTAAACATGGATGCAAACTCTATTCCTTCTACATTCCCTCCTAATATAGTGATTTCTTGAGGAAGGATGTCTATACTTAACATTCCTTTATGACTAAAAATTACTTTTTCATCTATTTCAGCAGCATTTTTAAAACTACATGCCCTTGTTCCCGTTGCAATGATAATATTTTCTCCTTCAATTACTTCTCCATTGATTTTAATCTTTTTATCTGGAAGGATTTCTCCTTCTCCTATATAAAAATCGATATTATTTTTCTTTAATTTTTCTTTTATAAACTCTTCAATAGGCGCTATATTTTTTTTCCCTGCTTCATAAAGAAGGCTTTTATCTTTATTTACCTTCACCAAGCCTTCTTTTTCTAAAAACATAGCTTTTTCAAAACTTTTTATCTTATCCATTATTTTTTTCACAGGAAGGCAGCCCGTTGTGAAGGCTGTTCCTCCTAGCTTTTCCTTTTCTATAATCCCAATCTTTTTCCCTTTTTTTGCTGAATTTAAAGAAAAATACAGCCCACCTGCTCCAGAACCAATGACAACTGCATCATATTTCATTCTAATCCGCCTTTCTTTTTATTAATTTCTTTTGTGCAACACCAAATAATACGGCTACAGTGGCAATATAAGGAATCATCTGGGTAAATTGAGATGGAATTCCTAGAGACTGCATTCTTATTCCTAAAGCGTCAAAGAAACCAAATAATAAAGATGCACCATATACTTTTAAAGGATTAGAATTTCCAAATATAATGGCTGCTAGCGCTATAAATCCCTTTCCTGCACTCATATTCTCTGTAAAGAGAGTTAGATAACCTAGAGATAGATGCGCTCCTGCTACCCCACAAAAAACTCCACAAAGTATAGAAGAAACATATTTTATTTTCTTAGGGTTTATTCCTGCAGTTTCTAGGGCCTCTGTATGTTCTCCAGCTCCTCTAATCCAATATCCATAGGGAGTTTTGTATAGAAGAATATATACTAAAATAACTAAGATCCAACTTATGTAAACAAGAATAGAATGATTATTAAATACCTTATCCAAAAATCCTATTTTATCTAAAAAAGGGATATGTACATCTGGCAAGGGCTTTATATCTGGTGATGAAAAGGCTCCTTTTACCCCAAATATACTTCTAAGCAGAAATACAGTAAGTCCCCCTGCAAAAATATTAATGGCAATTCCAATAATAAACTCATCTGATTTTAACTCTATTACGAATAGTCCAAATAAGGCACCCATTATGATTCCAGATACTACCGCCAGCATAACCCCCATAAAAGAAGAAGCAAAAAAATAACTTCCCAAAACCCCAAAGAATGCTCCAATTAAAATCATGCCTTCCATTCCTATATTCAAAATTCCAGCATGCATAGTAAGAAGTCCTCCAAGGGCTGCTAAGATCAGAGGGGTTGCTGTTCTTATGGTGTTTTGAAGAAGGGCCAAATCAAATAAATCTTTCATTATTTCACCAACTTTCCTTTAGTCAATTTTCTTCTTTTCCAAATTTCCTTAAATCCGTTTTCTCCTGCTATAAATAATATAATTACCGACTGAATCACTAAAATCAGTTCCGATGGAACCCCAGTAGTAAGCTCCATGGCATTGGATCCAGTTTTAAGTATTGCAAAAAATAAAGACATTAAAATAATTCCGATAGGATTGTTTTTTACGATAAGAGATACGAGCATTCCATCAAAAGCAAGTCCTTTTGATATATTCTGTAAAAAACGATAGTGGGTTCCGTATACTTCAAAAGCTCCTGCTATTCCGCATAAAGCCCCTGAAAGAATCATGGCCCAAATCATATATTTTTTATTGTTTAGTCCTGCATATCTTGAAAAAACACTATTTTCTCCTACAACTTTAAAATTATATCCATAAGAAGTTTTCTTTATTAAATAGTAAATAAAAACGGCAATAATTATGGTATAAAATATACTTGTATTGAGTTTACTCATGGCCACCAACTTAGGAAATTTAAATCCTTCTGCGATCATATCTGTTCCACCCATTTTCCCTTGGGATGCTTGAAAAGGATAATTTACAAGATAATTGGTAAACATGATAGCAATACTGTTAAACATAATCGTGGTAATAACCTCATCTATATTATAATGAACCTTTAAAAGAGCAGGTACATAAGCATAAAATCCTCCAATAAGTGCTGAAGCTAGAATTGCTGCTATAATAGCTATAAATGGCGGTAAATCTGTAAAGGTAAATCCTACATAAGCAGCTGCAAAAGCGCCTAAATATAATTGCCCCTCTCCACCTATATTAAATATTCCACTTCTAAAGGATATTGCCGTAGCAAGTCCTGTAAGAATTAATGGTACTGTTTTTGCTAAGGTTGTAGCAAATAAATACTTTGAACCCAAAGCCCCACTTAATAATGCCATATATCCCTCTATTGGATTTTTTCCATTTAAGAGCATAATCCCTGCACCTAAAAATAGTGCTAAAAATATGGCAAATAAAAGAGAGCCTATATATTCTAAACGTTCATTCCTTTTTCCTCTCATATTAACACCTTCCTAGTTTCTATTTCCTGTCATATAGTAGCCTATATCTTGTTTTGATATTTCTCCATTTTTAAACACACCTGTTACATTTCCTTCATATAAGCTGATAATTCTATCCGATAATCTAAATATTTCATCTAATTCTGCGGATACGAGTATGATTGCACAACCTTCATTTCTCTTTTTTATAATCTGTTCATGAATAAATTCTATTGCGCCTATATCTACACCTCTTGTTGGCTGAGCTATGAAAAGAATTGGAGTATCAAAGGAAAATTCTCTTGCTATAATCACCTTTTGCATATTTCCACCTGATAAAGCGCCTATTTTTACTTCTTCTGATGCAGTTCTTATATCAAATTTTTCTATCAATTTTTTTGCATATGCTTTTATTTTACCTCGCTTAAGATGAATTCCTTTTGCTGCAAATTCTTCACTGTGCTGCTTTCCCATGAGTATATTATCTTCTATGGAAGATTCCTTGCTCATTCCCGTTATAAGTCTATCTTCTGGAATATGAGAGGTTCCAATCTCTCTTATCTTTTTGGGAGATAGGTTCGTAGCTTCTTTTCCATTGAGTAATATCTGCCCTTTTTCCACACGTCGCATTCCTGCAAGTGCCTCTATTAGCTCACTTTGTCCATTTCCTTCTATTCCTGCCACCCCTAATATTTCTCCAGCTTTTATAGATAAGGTCATTCCTTTTAAAGCATCAAACCCTCTATTATCCTTTACCCATAAATCCTTTATTTCAATTAAGGTATCTCCCTCATAGTTTTTTCTTTCAATATTTTCAAATAAAACTTCTCTTCCTACCATCATTTCTGCTAATTTTTTTTCGGTCACATTTTTTGTTTCTTCTACGCCTACGAGCTTTCCAGCTCTCATTACTCCTACTCGATCGGATATTTCTATTACCTCATTTAGTTTATGGGTTATGATAATTACCGTCATATCCTTTTCTTTTACTAATTTTCTAATTACCACAAATAATTCTTTTGTTTCCTGTGGCGTTAAAACTGCTGTTGGCTCATCTAAAATGAGAATGTCCGCTCCTTTGTATAAGGTCTTTAATATTTCTACTCTTTGCTGAACCCCTACAGAAGCATCTTCTACCTTTAACCTTGGTTCAATCTCTAATCCATACTCCTTAGATAAAGCTTCAATGGTTTTATTTGCTTTCTCCTTATCTAAAAACAAGCTGTTTTTTCTTACTTCTTTTCCTAGAACAATATTTTCTGCTATGGTAAAAGAGGGTAGAAGCATAAAATGCTGATGCACCATTCCTATCCCTTTTTTTATGGCAGTAGAAGGGCTAAAGTCTTCTATTTTTTCTCCTTTAATCCAAACTTCTCCTTCTGTGGGTTTATGTAGCCCATACATGGTTTTCATAAGGGTAGATTTTCCAGCCCCATTTTCTCCAACCAAAGCATATATTTCTCCTTTTTTTATTTGAAGTGATATATTATCATTTGCCAAAACACCTGGAAATCTTTTTGTTATTCCTATCAATTTTATAATATCACTACTCATTTTTTTCCCTCCTCAAGCCTATCCTTAAAAGCAAATCCTTTTTTCATTTCTATTCGTTGTAGAAAAAAAGAAGAAGATAAACTTCTTCTTTTAAGTAAAATGCAGTATTATTTAGCTTCTGGAACTTTTATTTCTCCATCTATAATCTTCTTTTTTAATTCCTCTATCTTTGCTTTAGTTTCATCCTCTACAATCTTAGGCATATCCTCACTTCCATAAGACATTTTTATCCCATTTTCTTTTGCACCATATTCATATACTTTTCCAGATTCAAATTCACCTTTTTGAATTTTTTCTAAAGATTCAAATATGGAAACATCTACGCCTTTAATCATACTTCCTATAATAGCCTCTGGATTGATATATCTTTGGTCTGCATCTACTCCAATTGCAAATTTATTAGAATCTTTTGCTGCTTCAAAAACACCTTCTCCTGTTTTTCCAGCTACTTGGAAAACTATATCCACACCTTTTGCATATAAAGCAAGGGCACTTTCTTTTCCTTTTGCAGGATCTTCAAAATCTCCAGCAAATATAGTTTCTACCTGAATATCTGGGTTAATATATTTTGCTCCAGCTTCATATCCTACTTGGAAGTTTCTGATAACTGGCATATCCATGCCCCCTACCATACCTATTTTTCCACTTTGCGTTTTCATTGCAGCTAGAGCTCCTGCTAAGAATGATCCTTCATTTTCCTTGTAATCAATACAAGTTATATTGTCTACCCCTTCTATTACATTATCAATATAGATATATTTTTTATCTGGAAACTCTTTTGCTACTTCCTGTATTACATCATAAAATTCATATCCAACAACAACCACTACATCACTTGTGCTTGAAGCTTGAACTAATTGATCCGTATACAAAGTTGGATCATTTTTACATTCTAAAACCTTCCCCTGTACATCAAGCTTCTCTATTGCCATTTTTAAACCTTCATTACTAGAATCATAAAAAGACCTATCGCCTAATCCTCCTGCTACCACTAATCCAACTTTTAATTTTCCGCCTTCTTCTTTTCCTGCTTCTTCCTGAGCAGGTTTTGATCCACATCCTACTAAAGCCATAACCAGCACTAAAAACATACTTAAAAATCCAAATAATTTCTTTTTCAAGTTATTCTCCTCCTTTTATATATTAGCCCTTAGGGCTTAAAACCTTTCTTTTTCTCTTTCCTGAATAAGCAAATCTATATCTAATATCTCTATTTTATCTCTATCTACATGAATATAACCTTTATCATGAATATCCTTTAATATCCTATTAATACTTCTTCTTGTCACCACAAACTGTTCACTTAAATGGTCCTTGCTGATATAAAACTTTTTAAATGCTTTCTTTTTTCTTTTTTCATAAGCATTGATGAGATAATCACATATTCTAAACTTTAAAGAATATAAAGTATCTTCTATTGCTTTTTTCGATAGCTCATAACTTGTCTTGCAAAGACTTTTCAAAATATATAAAGTTACTTCATTATCTTTTTTTATCCATTTTTCAAAATATGCTTTTTTAAGTCTGATTAGTGTAACAGGGGTCATTGCTTTTATTTCACATACATAAGGAAGACTGTGAAATATTTCTAATTCTCCAAAATAACTTCCTTCTTCATACACAGATTGGGAATAGGTTTTCCCCTTTTCCGAAGTGTGATAAATATTCACAGTTCCTTTTACTAAAACGCAAAAATATTCATACACCTCATTAAATTTACAGATGATGTCTTCTGATTCAAACTCCAAAACTTTCCATCTGTTTAAAATATCCTTATCTGAATTTAGTATCAGCTTAAATATGGGGTAATCTTTTATCAATAAGTCTTTCAACTCATTTCCTCCTAAACTTATTATAATTTGCAGATTTTTCTTTTTAAAGGACATATGTCCTGCTAAATCATAATGAAAAAGTCCATCCTAATCTAACAATATAGAGGATGAACTTTCTATAAGTATATCATTTAATATTTAAATAAAAAATAGGCAAAAACATCTTTATTTTATGTTTTTCAATTTTACTCTATTTTTATTCTATCTTTATATCCCTAAAATTTTTCTTACTTTCGTATAGATACTAAGTATAGTTTTCACCACACATGTTTTTTATCATCTATAAGTTCTTACATTATAAAGGAGGTATATGTGTGAATACATTTACATTAATAGAGGAAATAGAAACTACTCGAAAAAAGTTAAACAGTATGGTAATAGAAGCAGAAAATCTTTCAGAGAATGAAGAAATACTTAAATTAAGCCAGTTTCTTGATTTACTTTTGGTTAAATACATGGAAAAAACTAAATAAAAAAATCCCTGATATTATCTATTACGATGGTATCAGGGATTCTTTTAAACTATGTGTACCTAATTTCTTATTTTACAGCAAATGAATTAAGAATAGCTGCTAAATCTTCTTTTACTTTATCAAAATTAGATGGTTTTGTTGTTCCATCAATGATATAAAATGCCTTGTCTGCTTCAATAATATACGTTATTCCCTTAAGTTTTGTGCTATTCACCTCAAATGTATTGATTAAAGAAATAGCTTTTTTTCCATTAACATCTATTTGTTTTTTCTCCAATACTTTAGTATTGTTTTCTGTTGTCCAATAATCTATATTTCCTTGTACATATTCTTCTAAAGATAGATTATCCGCTAAATCTTGTTTACCTTCTACCATAATTCCAACATATGTATCATCAGATTCATTTGCAATAGATAATATACTATCTTCTTTATCTTTTAATTCTTCATATTGGTCTGTTGCCGTAATCTCTATTGCTTTATTCTTATCTGTAAAAACCATCTTTTTAGGTGTAATTCCACACCCTGTACATGCAAAAATCAATACAACAACCATTAAACTTATCATTTTCCCATAAAATTTCTTCATCCTATCACTCCTTTTAATATCCTTATAAATTTTGTAAAAAACATGCTTTATTTCTTTTATTTGATATTTTATGTTTTTACAAATATAAAAACGGTCGACAAAAAAGAGTATGAAGTCTCCTTCTTATCGACCATTTAATTTGCAAGTTATAACTTGATTTAAATAGCTATTCGATAAAAATTACTTAGTCAAATTATAATAAAAACATAAAACTCAATATCTTTTTTAATAAAAATAGCTTATATCATAAATATATCTACTTTTACTGTTAAATTTTTGATAAGTATATGTACTTTTACATAATAGCATTTTTTAGAATAATTTGTCAATATATAGAAGTAGGTCTTTTGTCTCATATTGAATAAAAACCATCCAGTTTACTTATGATAAACCTTCAAAATATTTTCCCCTATTTCTCTTATCTTATTTCTCATATTTGCAGGAGATACAACTTCAACCTTTTCTCCAAAGCTTAGTAAAAATCCATAAAGCCAATCATTTTGTTCACAGGGAAAGGATACTTTTATCTTTTCATCCTGCATCCTTTCACAATGATTAACTCCGAATATTTCCTCAACTATATGCTTTACTGATTTATGAAAAACAAGTTCAATAGGCTCATGTAATTTATCATTAAAACTTTCATTCCAATCAATCCTATCTATCATAAATTCTCTTGGAGTGAATACCTTATCCGTTACATATAATTCATTTATTCTTTTTAGTTTAAAAAGTCTAAAATCATTTCTAAGCAAACAAAAAGCATATACATACCAACTTGCTTCCTTAAAAACAATAATATGGGGTTCAACGGTTCTTTTCATCATGTTCCCATGTGTAAAATAAGAAAATTCAATTATGCATCTTCCTTGTATTGCTTTTTTTATATCCTGAATTTTATCTGGTATTTGACCATACTGGTTCCATGGCGACAGGTCTATCATGATTTCTTGTTCTATAGGCATATAATTCGTCTTAAACTTCATATCCATTAATTTATCTATTAATCCTTTGATTTTTATATCCTCATTAATACTATTTATGCTTTTTAATCCTGTCACAATACTTCGTATTTCATCATTAGATAATATACTTTTATCTAATTTAAATCCCTCAATAATACCAATTCCTCCATTTGTTCCTTGATAGGTTGCAATAGGTATACCTGCTTTAGAGATAGCTTCAATATCTCTATATATTGTTCTTATTGATACTTCGAATTTCTCTGCTAACTGCTGGGCCTTTACTTTTTCATGATTTGTCAAATATGTTATGATTCCTAATAATCTATCTATCTTCATATTCTTCCCTCGCTCTAAAATAAAGATAATTTCTTTAATTTTTCAACCACCCTTCATTCACAATGTAGCCACCTAAATCTCCTTGCTCTATAATCAAAGGATTATGTTCTATTATGACAACAGTAGCACCATTATATGTTAGATCTTTTAAAGTATGGATTAATTTCTTTGTATCTTCATCATGAAGGCCAGTTGTAGGTTCATCAAAAATGTATATCACATCCTTTGTTTTGCCTAAACATAATTCTTTTGCAAGCTTAATTCTTTGGGCTTCTCCTCCTGAAAGAGTTGTAGCACTTTGACCTAGTTTGATATGGGATACACCTACTTTGTCAAGCATATTCAGAATGTCAAAAATCTTATTTTCTTCTTTAAATAGTTCTTTTACCTCACCAATTTCAAGTTCCAATAAATCTGAAGTAGTATATCCTTTATATTTTACTTGTAAAACTTTCTGCTCATATCTTTTGCCATTACAGTTTGTACATGTAGTATAAATATCTGGCATAAAATGCATAGAGATTGCTATTTCACCAAATTCTTTGCATTCTTTACACTGTCCTTTTTTGCTATTAAAACTAAAATGCTCCTTGGTTAATTTTTTTCCTTTGCCATATCTAAATTATCATAGAAATCCCTAATAAAATCAAATACGCCTGTATACGTTCCAGGATTAGATCTTCGCGTTTTACCAATTGCCTTTTGGCTTACATGATGAACTCCTTTCAGCCTGTATATTCCAATAATTTCCTTATATTTTCTCATAATACAGGTTGTAACCCTGTTATTTTTTCCACTTTAGAATCATTAACATCATTGATCATTGATGCATTTGAATAAATCAAATCTATAAATTGTTTTTGACTTTCATTATATATTGTATCAAACGCTAAACTTGATTTTCCACTTCCGCTAACACCTGTAAATACTATAATTTTTTCTTTAGTAATAGTTATACAGATATCCTTAGGATTATGAATAGATGCATGCTCTACGATAATCTCATTCGTCTCTAGTTTTTCAATTTCTAAATTACTTTCTAATTCAAGTTCTTGAACATAATCTATTTTTTCCTTTACCCTCATGGCTCTAATATTTATTTTTGGCTCGTCAAAAACTTTATAATCACTCCAGTGATCCACCCAATTTGGAACTTTCACATGATCAAATATAGGAACAGTATGATACGACATGATTTGTAATATTTTTGAATTCTCAAAACCATCAAATCCACAAACCTTTATGAAATGATTGTACTTATCTACCTGTTCTGCTTTTACTACTGTAAATGCAAGTGGATTAGGGCGTACTGGTGATCTCGTGGCAAAAATACCACATTTTGGTTCATTATCATAAGGAGGATTACACATGCGATTCTTTCGAAACTTTTCTTTATCAAATTGATGAAACCACCAAAACACTCTTATATAGTCCCCTTCTTCTATTTTTTCTAATGCAGATTCTATTTCATTACCCCTAAGGCACGCTGATTCATAAAACTGTATTACACCTGAACTATTAATAATTGAATACTCCCCAATAGGATTCTCGTGGAAATCAATTCGGAAAGATTTCTTCTTTTTAGGAATATCATCCATTCTAAGCCTTGTTATTTTTTCACGTGTTCATACAAATTTCATTCTTGTTTAAAGGCATTTTTTATTTCATTATCCTTTATACTTTTTGTTTTTTCAATCATTTTTTCTCTATTGTTTTTCTATACTCTTTATTTTGTTTTATGAATATAAAAAATGAACAAACACAACCTATTCGCTAAAATTTAAAAATCTATTCTGACAAAATTGTTTTTTATAATTGTAAATTAGACATCATAAAAGCATCTACCTTTAGTAGATGCTCTCCTCTATACCTTAAAATATATTTATAAAAAAACTTTTTTTCTTTGGCTTTTCATTAGATCTATAGTTTATTAATTTATAATTTTCATACTGAATCTGTTCCCAATGCTTTTTTGTCTATAATCAAATTATTTTCTTCTTTTTTCCATTCTATAATGTCCCATTTATTCTATATCATAAATCATCTTCTTCGACACCTATACGCTGTATTTTAAGATACTTCTAAAACCCATCCGCTTATTCTGTAAATGTATTTTTATCATTTAAAATGATAAAATATTTCAATAATTTATGCGTTAATTCCTCATCTATTTGTTGAAACAAATTAATATTTTTTGTAGTTATTTTTTCTTTTTTCAACATATTTAATCTTTCTTTTAATATGTTTATCTCTTTGCTCATAGTTTGTGAGTCAGATTCATTGTGCATGCTTTTATAATTCACAACTGTCCCTCCTAACCGCATATTACCTTTTTTTTTTACAATATTCGAATATTGTTATTATTATACAAAAATAAATCTTTACAAAATCTTTACGGCTATTAATTGCTTTTTAGAACATAGTGACTTTATTCACTATAAATTTGAAAGAAATATAAAAAATAGTGACTCTCAAACTAATAAAGAATAATTTTACTCCATAAAAAGATAACGCTGAAATTTAAATTATAATCTCAGCGCTATCCTTTTTATATATTTATTTAGGTTTATTAGAAAATATATCTTCTCAGTGAACTCTATTTACAGTCTATTTTTTAAAAACTATTTAATTTTTCTTGATAATAATTATATTTCCTATTGTTCCCATTAATTTTATAATATTCTATGATCTTTTCCAAAAGTTCTTCATACAAAATTGCATATTTTTGCTGTAATTCTAGCGTCCAAGTATAGTAATTTTCTTCTAAAAGATCACCTTTATAAATCTCTGCGGCTTTTTCTGCAAAGATGATGGTTTCATCATTAATTTCAAAGCAATGCTCAAGATAATCTTTAAAATTATTTATATCCACATTAATATTTTCTAGCATAATACGCATTTTCCCTCGTTTTGATTCTATTGGAAGTATAATATCTTCTTTTTTAAACTGCTGTTTTAAGTGATAATAAGACAAATATAGATTGGATAAACTTTTTTGTGCATTCTCTTCTGTCCAAAGATTTTCTGCTATTTTTCCCTTTGAAACAAAGCGACCTTCTTGACAAATTAAATAGGCTAATAGTTCTTCTGATTTTTTAGTTCTCCAATGAATATTTAATTCCTTCTCCTGTATTAAAATGGTAAAAGTCAAAAAACAACGAAATGCAGCTTTTTTCTTTTGCATCTCTTTTCCAAATTCTAATTTAAAACGTTCCACAGTTTTAATAAGACGAGATCGTTGAACTGGTTTAATAAGATAGTCTAATGCATTCAACTCGAAAGCCTCTACTGCATATTGATTATAAGCAGTGATAAATACTATTTTTGAATTTTTGCTTACATTCAATATTTGTTGAAATAATTGCAATCCATTTATTCTTGGCATCTCAATATCAAGGAAAACAATATCTGGTTGGTTTACTTTTATATAATCAAGAGCATCTTCTCCATCTTCAAAAATCCCTGTTACTTGAATACCATTGATACTTTCAATCTCCATTTTGAGTCCATGAAGCGCATAGTATTCATCATCTATTAAAACCACTTTTACCATTATTCATACTCCTTTCCTAATTTTTAGATAAACCTTTGTTCCTTTACCAACGCTGCTTTCTATTTTCAAACCTTCTCCATAAAGTTTTTCAAGTCTGCTGTCTATATTTTTTAGACCTACTCCCATACCTTTGCTCCATTTTTTACGAAATATATGATTTATTTGTTCCTTTGTCATTCCTGATCCATCATCTTCTACTTCTATTCTAAAATAGTCCTCTTCTTTCTTTACCTTTACAATAATCTTTCCAACTGTATTTTTTTTTCTGACACCATGAATAATTGCATTCTCAACCAAAGGTTGCAGTATTAGAGGCGGTATTCTTAATTGACTTGTTTGGTCTAATTCATATACCACGTTTAGTTTATTCATAAATCTAGCCTGCTCAATACGAACATAGGCTTGCACATATTCAAGCTCATCCTTGATGGATACTAATGTCTGATCCTTATGAAAATCAAAAGTATGTCTCAAAAAATTTGCTAAATCTAGCAATAAATCTCTCGCTTTTTCAACATCAATTCTACATAAACTAATTATTATATTTAGCGTATTATATAAAAAATGAGGCTTAATTTGAGCATGTAAAAAGGCTATTTCATGGGATTGAGCATTTTCTTCTGATTCTTTGTATCGTTTTAAAGCTTTTTCCTTTTCTTCTGTTAAAATCTTTACCCTTTTTACTAAAACCGTTGATAATAAAGTTGATTTTATCGCTACTGCAATTAAGGTAATATTAATGGTCATGCTATTATTAGGTATCCATCCCGAATATCTTATAAAGCTTATCACAAGACTAACAATAATAACGCTCCAACCCACAATGAAAAATTTAGCTTGCTTTAGTCCCTTTTTATGTGCTTTAAAAGCTAAAAACATCATAAGGACAGAAGCCAAAATAGAAATGCTATGGGCATAGGTATTTTCTAAAACAAATTTTTTCTCTATTCGTAAAATACCTGCCAAAAAAATCAAAATCAGATATAGTAAAATCCTATCGTATTCTGGAAAGTTTTCTTTTATTTCAAAAAAAGCTCTAAAAAATATGATGAAAGCTATCATGACCATTTGGGAAATGGGTATAGTGTTTGACATGATTAAATTAGAATACTGTGGAATAAAAACATTATAAATTCCCAATAGATTTCCTTGGTAAATCAACATGAGGATTATATAGATAACATAGTAAATATGCGCCTCATCCCCTAGTTCTATAAAAATTATAGAATTATGAATAGCTATTGTCAAAAGGATTCCAAAAAGAATTCCATGAAGGATATAGTTGTTTCTTTTGATTTGCTCAAATTCATCATGAGATAAAAAATTTATCCTATAATTTTGTGTGAATTTGGAATACACTTGAATATAAGCATCCTTTTTAAAGTCTGTATTTTTATCCCATCGAAACACTGGATAAAAAAAGCCTTCATCTTCCTTATCCCCTCCGAAATACCACCCTGACGAGAATGCTTTATAGAATAAGTTTCTCTTTGTTTCTTGAATTGGAAGGTATAAAATAACCTTTGTCACTGTAGGATTATAAATAGAAAGATACTCTTTATAATGGTGATCTATTTCTTGAAGGGGAACCCTAATCCAATAGGTAGAGGTACTTTTTCCAAAGGAAAATGCATCTTCTTGATGGGATAAAAAAATCTTTTTCTGTACTTTTTCTAAATTCATCTCACCAGTAGGATCCTCGTAATATTCAAAGTTTATTGTGTCTAAGTGATTTGAAGTATTATTTATATTTCTTATAAAAAAAATTGTTAACAAAAGCACTACTACTACTACTAAAAATAAACATATATTTTTTAAAAATTTATTTTCCATTTTTTTATCCTCTTAGTTCTTTTCTATTCTTTTTTTCTAAACTACTTAAGTATATATTTTATAACTAAATATGAATCCTATTTGGAAATTAGATATACCTTAATTATACATTATAGTTCATTATTATAAATAGATAATTCCAGTAAAATCTATCGCTGAATCAAAAGTGGTGACCATATAATTCAGGTGTTAGTTTTTTCAATATGTACTGCCATCCCGCATTCTGCAAAAGAATTGATAACCAATAAGCTCACGCCTCAATACAAAATAGTCACTACACGATTTTTATTTCTCTTTTTAATTGTTTACTTTCCGTAAGGCTTTGCGAAGCTACTTTTATAGGTTACGCCATTCTTTTTAAAAGATTTTTCCCAATAAAGCTTATTTAGTATTTTTAATATGATATTTAGTAAAAAACCATTTTGCTTTTTTTGTATCTCTGGTGCTGAATATGCATCTAGCTGTTTCTTATTAAAATATTTTCTTTCTCCAAACATTTTTCCAATTTCATAAGCTCCCATACGTGTTTTTTTATTTCCATTCTCACTTTTTGATAATCCATCACAACCGCCTTTTATAATTGTTCCTAAATAATCACAGCATAGTAGCTTGGATATATGCTCTAAATACGTTTCAAGAGGTCGAGCATGTATTGCCTCTACAAAACCATATTGAACAAGAAAACCGACCTTCTTGCCATGGCACTTCCCTAAAAGAGGTTCTAGTTCTTCAATAAAAGTCTTTACTCCTGCAGGCATTGCATAACCGTAAAGAGGAAATCCTATTAATACAGCCTCTGCTTTTTCAAAGCGTAGGGCAGCATCCTTGTATAACTGTTCATTATTCATACGAAATAATTCGACTTCATTCCCTTTCGTTTCTTTGAAACCTTCCATGAAGCTTTTTAGCAAAACTTGCGTATTATTTTTAGCTAACTTCGGGGATCCATTAATAATTAATAATCTCATTACAAACCTCCTTTATATCCTGTTTTATATTCAATATTTTAGTTGCTCCTCTTTGTGAGTTTTTATAAATTCTTTCAATAAAATCAAAACCACTTTCATCTAAATTCCCAGAACTGTCTAAAAGTAAAATCGGCTTTGGATAATGGCTGTATCGTAGCAAATGTGACATGCGATCTTCTCTTAGTTTTAAAAAGGGATGCACAACTGGCAACATTCTATCATTTACCCGCTTTAACAAAGCACTGATAAAACTCATAATTACCGGCGAAGCATAGATCACAATATTTGCTGCTAAATATTCCTTTAGAATCTCATCTATCCCATCATCAAAACAGCATATTCCTGGAGTTTTTAGCCAACATGTATAGCACCCAATGCAATCATGTAGCTGAAAGTTTCGTAGCATAATATATTTTATCTCATGATTTTCATTTTCCAATAAACATCGTAGTTCTTGTAAATATAAATCGAAGGCTTTATATTCTGCTTTTGGATTTCCATTTAATATTAGAACTTTCATTTTTTTATCATCCTCTCTGCTATTCTTTTTCCTAATTGCTGCATTATAGTTCTCTATGAATATATATTACATGCTTCATTATATGTAATATATATTAACATGTCAACTATTACATATATTAATTTATAATTCTTATTTAGAATATTCAAAGAAAAATTGAAAATAAAAAAAAGCATGCATACAGATAAAATGAATCTGCTGCACCCTCTTTATTTCTTACTATACTCCTTTTCCAAAACTACATTTAGGAAATCTACATTCTTCACAGTTTATACATAATCCGCCATGGCCGTAATGATATATATCTTCTTTTGTTAATATATCCCCTGCTAGTACCCTTGGAAGCATTAAATCAAATATAGTTCTCTTTGAATACATTGCACATCCTGGTATTCCAAGTATGGGAATTTCATCTTTATATGCGGCTAAAAACATAGATCCTGGAAGTATTGGCGCTCCATAGGTTATAATCTTTGCACCAGTGTTTCTTATTGCACTCGGCGTTAAATCATCCGGATCTACTGACATTCCTCCTGTACATAGGATTAATTGTGCTCCTTTACTTATAGCGTTTTTTATCGCTTTACCTATTTCCTTCACGCTATCTGGTACTATATTATGATCTATCACTTCACAATCATATTCTTCTACTTTACTTTTTATTACGGGTCCAAACTTATCTTGTATTCTACCATAATAAATTTCATTGCCTGTACTTATTATACTGACTTTCTTAGCGTTAAAAGGAAGTATATCCACTATTTTTTCATTGATTATTTTTTCTGCCTTTTTTATTTTTTCATCTTCTATTATTAAAGGTATTACCCTCGTTCCAGCTACTTTTTCTCCTTTTTTCACTGGATAATTATTGTGTAGTGTAACTAAAACCATTTCTCCAATAGAATTTAATTTATACAGTAATTCTTTATTTATTTTTAATAACCCATCTATATCTGCTATAAAATCTATCTTTCCTTCTTTTATTTCGCTAAAACTTAAATTCTTCCCTGCTGTAATGGTTTTAAGTCTTACAGCAGCATCATTTTCATGAAGCATTCCCTCTTCTTTTTTCCATACATATACATGATCTTTTCCTAGTGATAACAATATATTTATATCTTCATTTTTTATAATATGACCTTTTTTGAAGGCAACTCCTTTTGATTCATCTGGTATTATTTGAGTTATATCATGACAAAGGACATTTCCTACTGAATTCACTGTTTTTATTTTCTTCATGCTATCACCTACTTATTTTTGTTTTTTAAATTTTTTCTATGATTTAAACTTCCTTTATTTTTTACAATTAATATTTCACTTATTATTGCAAAAGCTATTTCTTCTGGCTGAGGAGATGATATATCTAGCCCTACTGGTGCATAAACCCTCTCTAATTTTTCCTGTGAAATCCCTTCATTTTTTAGTATTTCTTTTATACTTATCCATTTTTTTATACTTCCTACCATACCTATATAAGCTGGATTTTTATTTATTATGAGGCTTAATGCCTTTAAATCTTCCTCATGTCCTTTAGATGTTATGACTATGTACGTATTTTCACTTATATTCTCTTTACTTAATACATTTTCAATTTCTCCGCAAAGAATATTATCCGATCCATTAAATCTATTTTCATTTGCAAACGCTTCTCTATCATCAATTATAGTAGTGTGAAAATCTAAAGTTCTTGCTATTTTAAATAAATGTAATCCTACATGGCCTGCTCCTATTATAATTATTCTTGGTCGTGGCTTAAATACTTTTATATATCCTTTTGTTTCTCCTCCGCACTGCATTCCTATGTTCCCTTCATTATTTAATACATATTCAAAGGAACTATCTTTTTCTTCTTTTAGAGATTTGATGGCTCTATTTATAACCTCATATTCTATCCTTCCGCCTCCTACTGAACCTTCTATACTACCATCTTTAAATACAGCCATGCTAGCTCCTAACTTTCCCGGCGTTGAACCCTTTATATCTGTAAGAACTGCAAGTGCAGCTTTTTCTCCTTTTTTTATACGCTCATAAATTTTTTTTAATATCTTTTCGTCCACACCTATTGCCCCTTTAATGTCTATTTTGTAAATATAGTATTGCTTCTAATACACTGCCCCCTATCGCTCTTGCTTTGTCTGATATTGTAAAGCAGTTTTTAATTTCATCGTATCTCGGATCTATATCCGCAACTTTCAAATTTTTTTTCACTATACTTTCATTTCTTATGATTCCTCTAAGTACGCCATCAATAGTAGCCAAAATTTTAGTATCTCCTACACAGGCTAATGCTTCTCCTTTTTTTACTATACTTCCTATTTCTTTTATATTTTGTATCACTCCACTACTATTGGAATATACCACTCTTTCTTTTGAATAACCGTTTATGCTCCCTGGAATCCCTGTATTTTGCTTAGCCTCTCCTTCAAATATTAATCTTCCTAAATTGTGCCCCCTACTGGTTTCTATAACTGCAGTTACATCTTTTCCTGCATAAAATCCTGGTCCAACCCCTATGGTTATCGGCGCCATACTCCTGTTTGTCCCTAGGTTTTTTTTAGCAAGTATAGCGTCAACCATCACACTTGGCTTTAATATTTCTATGTATTTTCCATTTGGATCGATTGTTATAGCTATTTCTTTTTTATTCATTATGTCTTTAATTTCATCTATAGTTTTTCCATAAGTACATACTGCTCCTTCTACTATAGCCTTGCCCTCATATACAGCTTCACTAAAAGACACTTTTCTTCTTATAGCCAGAGGTTTTTCGATTTCAAGTATTAAAACTTTAAATCCACATCTATAAAGCCTATGTATAATACCCGTTGCTAAATCTCCTCCACCTCTTACTATTACTAAATTCTTACACATATTTAAATTTCACCACGCTCTAATAGACTTTTATATTCTTCTTTATTATCTATATCAAGTAAAAACTTTTTAGTAACTTTTACATATTTTATTTTATCTGGATATTCTTTTATAATTTCTCTTCCGCCAGTATCGCCCTTTATATTCATCAATTCCTCTTTGAAATTTTTGGGGAATATTACCGGGCTTCCTTTTTTTTCATTATTTATTGGTACTATAATAAAACTTTTGTTCTCTTGAAATTCTTTCACTAATTTGTCTAAATTATATTTATCTATAAATGGCTGATCTCCTGTAAAAAACATATATCCTAGGCAGTCCCTAGCGTTTTCTAATCCTAATCTTATAGACTCACTTTGTCCTTTATGTGCAGTTTTATTTTCTACACATTTGAAATTATATTTTTTTCCTAAAGTGAATACTTCCTTTTCTCTATATACTAAAATTTTTTCTTTGAATTTATAATTTTTTATCACACTTAAGATAGCTTCTAATATGGTTTTTTCTTTGAATCTCATAAGTAGCTTGTTTTCGCCCATTCGTTTTGAAAAACCTGATGCCATAAGGATAGCACTTATCAATATCATCATCCTTTATAATATTTATTGTTTAATATACTGCCATATATGATTTTGTGGAATGTTTTATTTCTTAAAGATTTTACTACATTTATTAAAATCTCAGCATTTTCAAAATCCATATCATCTTCTACTTTATTTATAAATAATATATTTTCACCCTTACTATATTTAAAAAGTCCTTCTTTATGTAGTATTAAGTTTGCAAGATGTTTAATTTTTACTTCTTCATTTATATGTGATTTTGTTATTTCTATAAACTTATCCATCCCATGTATGTTTCCTTCATTTATTTTGATTCCTACCGTTTTTACATCTAAAACCCCTATCGTCTTCGTTGTTTTTTCATATACTACAGGTTCATTGTTTTTCCAACCTTTTAAAGATTTTCCTTTAGAACCATCTGCTTCAATGAATATGTAATTAAAATGAGGTGTTAATTTATCTATTTGATTTTTGTTTAATCCAACCATTTTATTTTCACTATTTATATGCCTTCCAATAACATATGCGCCTTCTTCATTTATATCTATGCTTTCATTATTAATTTCATCAAGAGTAAATATATTGCTAAAATCACTTTTATTTGGCTTATAAATTTTAGTTGTTGTAGTTGTAAGCACTTTACCCTTGTTTGATAAATTTTGAGATAATGTAAATAATAAAGAAGTTTTTCCCCCTGCTCCTACAATAGATACAATATCTTTTGGCAGTATGTTTAAAAATTTTATTAAATCCATAATGTATATTAGGAAAGAACTAAATTTGAAAATCTTATTCCTTGAGAATATGGTCCAATTGCCCCTGGTGCTTTGATTGTTGAAATAACCTCTTTATTCATCTTAATTCCTCCTATTTGATTGATTTTATTTTTTTCTATAAGCAGTATTATCCAGTGGAAGTTTACTCCTAAACACCCCATCAAATTTATAATATGCGCACTGAACTGCTGGAGCTGTTGGAATAGTTGTGATTTCTCCTATTCCTTTTGCACCAAACGCAAGCCCATCTTTACTATTTTTTTCTATTATAATGCTTTTTATTTCTGGTGTATCTGTTGATCTAAATAGGCCAAGTGTACCAAATCTACCTTTAGGAACACTATTTTCCAGTGGATAATCTTCAGTCAATGCATATCCAAGGCCCATCACTATTCCACCTTCAATTTGACCTTCTACATTAACTGGATTCACCGCTTTACCAACATCATGGGCTCCTATAACTTTTTTAACTTTTCCATTTTCATCTACTATAACAACATGCGTCGCATATCCATAAGCAACATGACTCACTGGATTTTCCTTGTCAGACCCCATTTTGTCCGTTTGACTTGAATATTCACCATAAAATTCTTTGCCTTCTAGATCATCTAAAGATTTTCCACTGTCCAAAGCTTCTTTAAGTTTCAATGCGGCTCTTCTTGTGGCTTCTCCTGTAAATACAGTTTGCCTTGAAGCAGTTGTGTTTCCTGAATTTGGTGTAAGCAATGTATCTGGCGCATCTGCTATCATATCATTTACTGATAATCCTGTTACTTCACATACCTTTTGTACCATAACAGTGGCTAATCCTTGACCTATACAGGATGCACTAGATCTTATATGGGCTTTTCCCTTTATTATATCTATTCTGCATCTTCCTGTATCTGGAACGCCAACACCTAATCCGCTATTTTTCATAGCACATGCTATGCCTGCATAATCATGTTTTTCATATTCTTCTTTAACTGCTTCCAATGTTTCAACCAATGCTGTTCCTTCATCTGCTATTTGCCCATTAGGCAACACTTGCCCTGGTCTTATAGCATTTCTATATCTTATTTCCCATGGCGATATTCCAACCATTTCAGCTAAAAGATTTAAATTACTTTCTGTTGCAAAACAGCTTTGAGATACACCAAATCCCCTAAAAGCCCCAGCTGGAGGATTATTTGTATAAACAGCTATTCCTGTTATATCTATATCTTGATAATTATATGGCCCTGCTGCATGGGTGCAAGCCCTTTGAAGAACTGGTCCTCCTAATGATGCATAAGCACCTGTATCTGAAATAATAGTCGCTTTCATTGCTGTTAATTTTCCATTTTCATCACAAGCTGTTGTAAATTCCATTTCCATGGCATGTCTTTTAGGATGCACCATTATACTTTCTTTTCTAGTCAACTGAACTTTGACAGGTCTTTTCGTGTGATAAGCAATTAAAGCGGCATGATGCTGAACGCTCATGTCTTCCTTCCCACCAAATCCACCTCCAACCATTTTGTTTATAACTCTAACCTTTTCATTTTCAAGACCTAAAAGCTCTGCACATTCATGTTGTGTTGCATAAACCCCTTGGTCACTTGAATAGATTAATACACCGTCCTTATCGGGCATTGCCACTGCACATTCTGGCTCTAAAAAAGCATGTTCAGTAAATGGAGTAGAGTAAGATCTCGTTACTACATACTTAGAATTTTTAATTTTATCCTTTGCTTTTCCTCTTACTAAATGCTCTTTTACTAATATGTTTCCAGATTTATGTATTTTAGGCGCATCTTCTTTCATAGCCATTTGAGGAGATGTTATTGGAGTTAGTTCTTCATATTCTATTTCTACAAGCTTTTTTGCTTCTTCTAATATTTCTTTAGACTCTGCTGCAACTAAAACTACTGCATCTCCTATATATCTAGTTATTTCTCCTTCATCTATGAGTCCTGGCCAATCCTTTTTTAAGTGACCTATTGTTCTATTTCCTGGAATATCCTTTGCAGTAAGTACACAAATTACTCCAGGATAATTTTGAGCCTTACTTATCTCTATTTTCTTTATTAAAGCTCTTGGATATTTTGTTCTTACAGCAGATCCATAAATCATATTGTCTATTTTAATATCATCTACATATTCAGCAATTCCAAGAACTTTTCCTACTGCATCTACTCTATGTAAGTTATCTCCAACTAAGCCTCTGCGCTGCACTTTTTCAACCTGCGTATTTTCTCTAAACAATTTTGCTGCCATATGAATAGCTTCTATTATTTTTATATAGCCTGTGCACCTGCATATGTTTCCTTTTATAGCTTTTTTTATTTCTTCTTCAGTTGGATTTAAATTTTTATCAAGAAGTACCTTTGCACTTATTACCATTCCTGGTATGCAAAATCCACACTGTACTGCGCCACATTTAGTAAAGGCATAAGAATATACATCTTTTTCTTTTTCTGAAAGTCCTTCTACCGTTGTTATATTTTTTCCAGTTAACTTTGATGTTTTAAGAACACAGGCCTTCATTGCTTTATCATCCACTATAACTGTACAAGTACCACAAGCTCCTTCTGCGCATCCATTCTTTACTGACTTAAGATTTAAATCCTCTCTTAAAAAGGTCAGTAGATCTTTTTCCTTTAATGTATTCACTTTTTTTCCATTTACAATAAATTCATACATATTAATCCCTCTCCCCTATGGATTTACGATATATATACTTACCTATAGGTGCTTCAACTGATAACTTGTAGTCTTTAATTAATCTATTTCCTCTTAAAAATAAATCTTTTATTTTTCCACTTATCTCAAAGTTTTCATAAGGTGTATAATCAACATTTTGAATTTGTGATTTTGCACTGATTAGATTTTTCTCCTTTGGATTCCATATAACTATATCTGCATCACTGCCTACTGCAATAGTTCCCTTTTGAGGAAACATTCCAAATAGTTTTGCAGGATTCGTAGATAAAAGAGCTACCATTTGATTTAAGCTTATTTTATTTTTTAAAACACCATATTCATAAATAAGGAAAAATCTATGTTCAACTCCTGGTCCTCCATTAGGAATTTTGCTAAAATCATTTATTCCTGTTTCTTTTTGATTTTTAAAGTTAAAAGAGCAGTGATCTGTTGCTATTGTATCTATATATCCCTTTCTCAGTCCGTTCCATAAAGACTCATTGTCTTCTTTTTTTCTAAGCGGTGGAGACATTACATATTTAGCACTTCTAAAATCCTCTGTTTCATAACAGCTGTCATCTAAAAGCAAATATTGAGGGCAAGTTTCAACATAAACTTCTTGACCTTCCATTTTTGCTTTAATAATTACCTCAAGTCCTTTTTTACTGCTTAAATGAACTATATATAGTGGAGAATTTGTTATTTTAGCGATGGAAATAACTCTAGATATGGCTTCTTTTTCAGCTTCTATAGGTCTGCTTAAACAATGATATTTTGGAGAAGTATGATTTTCTTTTTTCGCTTCTTTTACTAAAAAATCTATTATGTCTCCATTTTCACAGTGAAATCCTATAAGTGCGCCTAATTCTTTTCCTCTTTTTAATGCATTTAGTATTGCTCCATCCTCCACTTGTAAAACGCCCTTATAAGCCATATACATTTTAAAAGATGTTATTCCCTCTCTCACCATATCTTCCATTTCTTTAGATGTTTTTTCATTCCAATCTGTTATTGCCATATGAAATCCATAGTCGCAGTAGGATTTATCCTTAGCTTTTTTATTCCAATTTCTTAATCCATCTTTTAAAGTTTCACCTTTATTTTGTGTAGCAAAATCTATTATTGTAGTTGTTCCTCCACTTATAGCTGCCTTTGTTCCACTTTCAAAATCATCAGCAGTTATTGTTGTCCCTACATCTAGATCAAAGTGAGTATGAGCATCAATAGCGCCAGGGAAAAGATAGCAGTCACTGGCGTCTACTATCTCATCTCCTAAATTTTCTACATTTTTTCCTATGGCGATGATTTTTTCATTCTCAATGCGAAGATCTGCATCATATGTATCTACAGCCGTAATTATCTTTCCATTTTTTATAACTAAAGCCATAAGAATGCTCCTTCCTAATTCTTTTAATTTTTAAACGTATGCAATTGTTAATGCATCTTTTGGACATTTAGTTACACAAAGACCACATCCAAAACATTTCTCTTCATCTATATGTAATTTCTCCTCTATTGTTATTGCCTCATAAACACAGCTCACTTTACATTTTCCACATTTTACACATTTATTTAAGTCAACTTTAGCTGGCATAGATTGGGTTCTAAAGTTTCTATCTGCAAACTTTTTAAGGGCTAAACCTTTTATTTCTTTTACACTTGAATATCCTTTTGAATCTAAGAAATCACTTAATTCCTTAGCAACTTTTCCATATATTCCAGGTCCTTTTAGTATTGCTTCTGTACATATTTGAACTGCTGAAGCACCTGCCATTATCATTTCAGCTGCATCTTTACCACAAGTTATACCTCCAACACCTATTATTGGTATATTAATAACTTGTGCTGCATCAAATATATTTCTTATGGCAAGAGGTCTCAATGGCGCTCCTGAAAGCCATCCGTATCCATTTTTGCTTCCCATTATTGGATATCCACTATTTACATCTATTGCCATGCATGGTCCAAAGGAATTTATCATAACAAGACCATCTGCCCCTGCATCTTCTGCTGCTTTAGCTATTTTTTGTATATCTGTATGGGGACTCATTTTTAATAAAACTGGACAGTCTAATGCTTTTTTAGCTGCATTTAAAGTTTCTATCATTGGCGTTACATCTGTTCCAACATAATGAGTTGAAAGTTCTACTGCATTTGCATACGGTTTTACAAGTGGCGCTAATTCTTCTATTTGATCTTTTGTATATCCAAGTCCTATTATTACTGGAAGTCCTGTTGATTTTGCTTTTTTATATTCAACTTCTAGCCACTGCTCTTTTGAAAGTTCTGACCAAAGCTCCGTATTTAAAAAACCGCTGTTTGTATTTCCCATACATGGACGAGGAACATCTGCTGCCTTTACTGATATGGTTTTAGTTACTATCCCTCCTGCTCCTCCTTTAGAAGCTTGTATACATAAGTCTCCATCTTTAGCACCCGGTCCTGCTGCTGTAAAGATAGGATTTTCAAATTCAAGTCCGCAAATATTAACATTTATTTTAGCCATTTTCATTCCCCCAATTGTTTATTTTTAAGCTACTACTTCTTTTACTTTTTCTTTTTTTCCTAATTCATTAAAAAATAAATTTAATAAAATTGCTGATAATGCTCCTGTTGTTATTCCACTGTGGAATATAGTTTGAACCCACTGCGGAAAACTATGATAGAATTCTGGTACTGCTACTGGTATCATAGAAAGACCTATGCTTATGGCTACGATCATTCCATTTTTTGTTCCTTGGAATTGTACTTTTCCTAAGGATCCAATTCCACCTGACACTACCATTCCAAACATAGCAAATCCTGCTCCCCCTAAAACTGGATAGGGTACCGATGCTACTAATGCTCCAAGTTTTGGAACAAGTCCTAAAACTATCAATATACATCCCGATGTTGCAACAACATATCTACTTTTAATTCCTGTTAAATTTAATAACCCAACATTTTGAGCAAAGGCAGTGTGAGGAAATGTATTGAATCCAGATGCAATCATTGTTGCTAATCCATCAGCTCTTAATCCTCTTGCTAATTGTTTCTCATTTACTTCTTTGCCTGTCATTTCATGTATGGCAATTATATTTCCTGTAGCTTCTGTCATTATAACCAGCATTACAAGAAGCAGGGATAATATTGCAGTTACATCAAACTTATAGAATCCAAAATGAAAAGGGGTATTTATATTTATCCATCCACCCTCCATAACTTTGCTGTAATCTGCCATTCCCATAACTGATGCAGCAATGGTTCCTATAATTATTCCAAATAGGATTGCCATACTGGACCATTTACCTTTTAAAAAACGATTTAAAAGTAGTATTGTTGTAAGTACAAATAATGCCATCATTATATTTTCTACACTTAAATAATTTGGAGATTTGGGATTATTTCCAGTTGACCATCTAACTGCCACAGGAAGAAGTGATAACCCTATTATTGTAACAACCGTACCAGTAACTACTCTTGGGAAAAATTTTATTAACTTTCCCCATATAGGAGCCATTAAAAAACAAAATAATCCTGCACAAAATACTGATCCAAATATAGTCGCCATGGCAGAATAAGGATCTCCTTTATAGGTATTACCAATTGCAACCATGGCACTTACTGTTGCAAAGCTAGTTCCCTCTACCATTGGAATCTTAGCTCCAATATACTTCCCTAATCCTAATGATTGAACAAGTGTTGCAATTCCTGCTATAAATAAATCAGCATTTATAAGGAATATGACCTGCTCTTGGGTAAGACCAGCAGCATTTCCAACTATTATTGGAACCGCTACAGCTCCTGCAACCATAGCCATAACGTGCTGAAGCGCAAATAACAAATTTTGAGAAAAAGGTAATTTTTCATCTACCGGACTAACTTGTATATTAGAATCATCAAGCTTCATTTTGTTTCCCCCTCAAACTTTTTGTAGGCTTATATTCTATTCCATAGTTTTTCTGAAAGATTTCTTGCTTTAGCAAATATCTTTTCTTCGTCAATTCCAATCAATTCTCTATTTTCCATAATAATTTTCCCATTTATAATCGTTGTTTCAACACTTCTTCCACTCATGCCAAATAAGATATGTGCATTGTAATTGTTTTCGTTCATTGGGGTATGAGGAATATAATCTACTATTACTATATCTGCTTTTGCATTTTCTTTTATGACTCCTACATCACATCCAAATTGTCTTTTAGCAATATCTACATTATTTTCAAATAACATTTTTGGTACTTCTTCCCAAGCAACATCTGGTCTGCATAAATTATGCTTATGAAGTATGTTTGCAGCTTTAAAGGATTCAAACATATCACTGGTGTATCCATCCGTTCCAAGACCTACTACTATTCCTTTATTCATCATATGAATAACAGGAGAGCAGCCTACTGCATTTCCCATATTTGATTCTGGATTGTGAACTACTGCTGTATTAGATTCTTTTATTAAATCTAATTCTCTTTCATTTACATGAATGCAGTGAACTGCTATAGTTTTTTCTCCTAATATGTCAAAGTCCTTCAGTCTTTCAACCACTCTTTTGCCATGGTTTTTTAGATTATAATGAAGATCCTCTATTCCTTCTGCTGTATGAGCATGAAATCCAGCATTCAGTCCATCCACTGCTTCTCTACACTTATCTAAAGTGTTATTTGATAAGGTAAATGCTGCGTGAAGCCCAAACATTCCTTTTAGCATGTCATCCTTTTCTTTATTAGCGTACTTTATGAAATTAACGTTTTCCTGTATTCCATCCTCAGCTATTTTTTGCCCATCCCTATCTGAAACTTCATAACATAAACTAGTTCTTATTCCAAGCTCTTTTGCAGCATTTCCTATCGTAAATAAACTGTCTTTTATGAAGTATGGACTTGCATGGTGATCTATAACTGTTGTGCATCCATTTTTTATACAATCTATATAAGTTACAAGAGCGCTATATTTTGTATCTTCTATCGTTAGTGCTTTATCTACTTTCCACCATAGATTTTCTAATATCTTCATAAAATTTTCTGTGGAACCACTAACAGCCATACCCCTTGCAAAGGAGCTGTAAATATGCATATGGGTATTTATAAGCCCTGGCATAATTACTTTTCCCTTTGCATCTACAAATCTAGCCTTTGGGTATTTTTCTTTTAATTCATTTAATTCTCCAACTTCAACTATTTTATCTTTTTCAATAGCTAAACAACCATTTTCTATATATGGTCTATTTTTATCCTGCGTCACTATTCTTCCATTCCCTATAAGCAGCACTTCACTTCACCCCTATTTTTTTCTTATAACTTTACCAGCTTTAAGTTTTATATATTTCCCTTCTTCAATAACTACTTGCCCATTTATAATTACATAATCTATTCCTGTTGGATATTGAATTGGATCTACATAAGTTCCTTTATCTTCCACTATATTCAAATCAAATATCACTATATCTGCATAATTTCCTACTTCTAAACTTCCTCTATTTTTAATAGAAAAAGCCTCTGCTGCTTTTTTAGACATTTTGTAAACTGCATTTTCTAAAGATAAAACTTTTTGGTCCCTAACATATCTTCCAATTACTCTTGGGAAAGAACCATATGCTCTTGGATGAGGCTTACCCGATAACAATCCATCCGTACATACATTTTGTTCACGTCTATTTAAAAATTTTATTACATGTTCTTCAAGACCATAAAAATCAACCATTCCCACTGCATTTTCTTCTTCACAAAGAAGATCGAAGGTAGCATTATATGGATCTTTATTTCTCATTTTTCCTACTTCTTCTAAATTTTTTCCTATTAAATCTTCATTCTTTTTAGTTTTAACACTGGTTACAAATATTTGATCTAGCCCTGCAAAGTCAACAAAGTTATCCCATCCAGGAATTCCATTTTCCATATCATGTATCATTTTTTTTCTGCACTCATCATCTTTTAGTCTTTCTATTAACTTATCTGTTCCACCTGCATGAGCCCATGGAGGAAGTATTACCCCAAGCATTGTGCTTCCTGCTGCATATGGATATTGATCGTAAGAAACTTTTAATCCTCTATCTTGAGCTTCTTTCAAAAGATCTATTACATCATCAATATACTTCCAGTTTTTCTTACCACAAACCTTAAAGTGAGAAAAATGAATTTTAACTCCTGATTCTTCTCCTATATTTATTACTTCTTTCATCGATTCAATTATTGTGTCCGCTTCGCTTCTTTGGTGAATTACAAAGGAACCATCATATTTGGCTACTACTTTACACATTTCAATTAACTCTTTCGTATGAGAATAAGCACAAGGTATGTATATAAGTCCCGTTGAAAGTCCAAAAGCTCCTGCTTTCATTTCTCTTTCAGTTATTTCACACATCTTTTTTATTTCTTCCGCTGTAGCTTCTCTTGCTTCTAGTCCAATAACTTCCATTCTTACATTTCCATGAGGAACTAAATATGCTTCATTAAGACCTACACCGTTTTTTTCCATCATTTTTAAGTAATTATCTGTAGTTTCATATTCCCAATCTATTTCATCACTGTCTCCATCAAGGCCAGCAATATTTTTTCTCCAAGGACTTATAAATTTTTTAGGAAGAGGAGCCATGGAGACTCCATCCTGCCCAAGTACCTCAGTAGTTATGCCCTGTCGTATTTTTATTTCGTTATATGGATTAACTAATATCATTAAGTCAGAGTGACTGTGAGTATCTATAAATCCTGGAGATACTACTCTTCCTTTTGCATCTATTACTTTATCTGCATTAATATTGTCAAGATTTCCAATTTCCATTATCTTGTTATCTTCTATAAGCAAATCTCCATTAAAAGGCTTATTTAAATTTCCATCTACTATAAGTCCATTTTTTATTAATACGCTCATTATAACCACCTTCTTTTATTTACTTTTTATATACTGATTTTAATATCCCGTAGTAGCCCTTTGCACCTATAAATAATTGTTCTTGTTCTATGTACTCATCTATTGTATGCGCTAAGTTTTCTTTAGAAGGTCCAAATCCTATTGTTTTTATTCCTTTTTCTCCAGCATAGTGACTTCCGTTAGTACAGAAGGAATATTGAGTTATTTGAGTATCAATTCCAGCTTCTCTTAATCCTTTATAAGCAGCTTGAACGAATTCATCTTTTTCATCATATAACCATCCTGGGAAAAATCTTTCTGCTTCTATTATTTCTCCTGTATAGCATCTTTCACTAGCTTTAGCAAAAGAAACGCTTGTTTTTAATTCACTATCTTCTTTCATCATTTCATCTAACATTGCTTGAATTGGTACTAATACTCCTTCTTTTGTTTCTCCCACTAAAAGTCTTCTATCAAAGGTAGCTCTGCAGTATTCTGGAACTACTGATGCTCCTGGATATGGTGCAGATTTAATATCTGTTAATACTAATATTCCTTTTCCTAGCACTGGATGCTCTGGTGCTTCTAAGCTTTGTACTTTGTCTATTATTTTAGCCATTTTGTAAACTGCATTTATTCCTTTTTCTGGATTAGCAGAGTGAGCTGGTTTTCCAAAAGTTTCAATAACTATTTCTCCACGACCTCTTTGACCTATTTTTAAATTTAATTCTGAAGATTCACCTATTACAACATAGTCTGGCTTTACAGCTTCACTTATTAGTCTTGCAGATACTCCTTCAAATATTTCTTCATGTACAACCCCTGCAACGTATAAATCTCCTTCAAAATCTCTATTCGTATCCTTTGCAAAATAAGCACAAGCCGCCATCATAGCACTTACTTGACCTTTCATATCCGATGCACCACGACCATATATTTTTCCATCTACTATTTCTCCGCCATATGGTGCAAATTTCCATTTGCTGTCATCTACTGGAACTGTGTCTATATGTCCATCAAACAATATTTTCTTTCCAGGTTTGTTTCCTTTTATATGTCCTATAACGTTTCCATATTTATCTACAACACAATCATCATATCCTAGTTCTTTAAAAGCTTTTTTCATTGCTTCTACTACATGCTGCTCTTCCCCTGAAACACTTGGATTTCTTAATAATTCTTGGCATAAACCTGTAAGCTCTTCTTTTCTTATTTCATTTAACATCTTAATATCCCCCTTATGTTTTTTTATTCTACATGTGAACCTTTCCAAACTATTTTTCTATACATATCTGGATCTGTATCTCCTTCAGTACTGAACATTAATACTTTAGAGGTTTCATCTAGCTGCAATTTATCTTTTAAATCCTTCAAATCTTTTCTTGTCATTATCGCCTGAATTAAACCAGCACTAACTGCTCCTGATTCTCCTGATATTACTTTCGTATCATTATTTAATGGATTTCCAAGGATTCTCATTCCATTTGCAGCAACCCAATCTGGACAAGAAACAAAGGCATAGCTGTAGTTTTTAAGGACTTCCCAACCTATTGTATTTGGCTCTCCACAAGCAAGACCTGCCATTATTGTCTGCATATCTCCTCCAACAAATCTGGGCTCTCCATCTTTAGCAAGTGCTGATTTGTAAAGACAATCTGCTAAATTAGATTCTATTATTACCGTTTTTGGACAATCATCTTTATAAATTGAAGCAACTATTCCTTGAACTGCACCAGCAAGGGAACCTACTCCAGCTTGAACAAATACATGGGTTGGTCTTTCTATTCCCATTTCTTTTAACTGCTCTATCGCCTCCAGTGCCATGGTTCCATATCCCTGCATTATCCATGCTGGAATTTCTTCATATCCATCCCAAGCAGTATCTTGAACGACTACACCATTATTTTCCTGAGCATGTTTAGTTGCAAGTCTTACTGCATCATCATAGTTCATATCCGTTATTGAGGCCTGTGCCCCTTCTGCTTGAATGTTTTTAAGTCTTGTTTGTGATGATCCTTTTGGCATATATACTACTGATTTTTGCTTTAATTGATTAGCAGTCCAAGCAACTCCTCTTCCATGGTTTCCATCGGTTGCTGTATAAAACGTAATTTCTCCCAAATCCTTTCTAACTTCCTCAGATATTAATTTTTCATATCCAAGCTGAGATATATCTTTATTTAATTTTTGCGCTAGATATTTTGCCATGGCAAAGGATCCCCCAAGAACCTTAAAAGCATTTAATCCAAATCTATACGATTCATCTTTTAAATAAATTCCTCCTAATCCCAAATGACTTGCTAAAGCCTCTAATTTAACTAGCGGAGTTTTTGTATATTGAGGAAAGCTTTCATGAAAGTTTTTCGCTTTAGCTACTTCATCATATTGTAAAAACTCAATGCTCTTTTCTTTTTCAGATTTTGGAAGCTGGTTATCCATCCATTTTATATTTTTATCCATTTCTTATTCCTCCATATTTTTATTTACTGAATATTTTAGCAATAGTTGTGCCAAAATATGTTTTTTTGAAAATTCACCTAAAAAACTGATTTTTTAGATGAATTTTACAAATTTAATCCTCTTATTTTTAAAATACAGATGAATTTTAATCTTTATTTCCATAAAAAAATTCTCAAATCGAGAAATGATTTCTCGATTTGAGAATTTTAAAGGATTTTTTTTATTTTATATCATTTTTCTGAATATACTAGATTTCTCATATTAAGAAATTCAATACATCACTTCAATTCTCCTATTTTTCTATAAAGTGTAGCAAGCCCTATACCTAGCTTCTTAGCTGCCTTTTTCTTTCCAATCACATCATATCCATATTTATCTAAAACCTTTGTTATATATTCTATTTCTATTTCTTTTAAAGATTTTATATTTTCATTTAAATCTATATTTGTATTCTTTTCTTTTATTTTACATTTACTATTGTAATTTATCATACTTTCAGGAAGAATACCCTTTGTTATTATTCCTTTATCTCCAACTAAGTTCATCATATATTCCACTACATTTTCAAGTTCTCTTATATTTCCAGGCCATGGATAACTATTAATTTCATCTAATGCCTCTTTATCAATCGTATGCACATTCTTATTAAACTCTCTATTAAATTTTTCAATAAAATACATAAGAATTAATTCTATATCACTATCTCTATCTCTAAGAGGAGGAATTTCAAGAGGGATAACATTTAATCTGTAATATAAATCTTCCCTAAATAAATTTTCTTTAATCATTTTTTTGAGATCTTTATTGGTAGCGGTAACTACTCTTATGTCTAAATCAATTAATTTATTCGAACCAATTCTTGCGAATTTTCTCTCTTGGAGTACTCTTAATATTTTAACTTGCAATGATAAAGGCATATCCCCTATTTCATCTAGAAAAATTACGCCTCCATTAGCAAGTTCAAATTTTCCCACTTTCCCAGTTACACTAGCGCCAGTAAATGCACCTTTAACGTAACCAAATAATTCACTTTCTAGGAGATTTTCTGGAATTGCACCACAGTTTATAGCGATAAAAGGCTTATCCCACCTACTACTTTCTGAGTGAATAGCCCTGGCTATTAGTTCTTTTCCTGTTCCACTTTCTCCATTTATAAGTACAGTAGAATTAAAAGTAGCTATTTTTTTGATTTTAAATTTTATATTTAATATTGACTCCGATTTTCCAATTATATTATCTAATTTTACAAATCCCCATTTATTATTAACTTCATTTACTTCTTTCACATCTTTATGAATTTTAAATAGTAAAACTCTATCATAATTTTTTATTAAAGACGATATTGTTAGAAATTTACCCATCACTATATATCTACGATCCTTTATCTTTATCTTGAATATACTGCTATACTCATCTATCGTTTCCGTTCCATTTATAAATAACGCTTCATTTTTATAATCCGCTTTAAGTTTTAGCATATATTTCCCATAGCTGTTTAAATACTTTATTTTATTATCACTATCTACAATTAGTATTCCTTCTTTCGTTCTGTCTAATAATTCTTCAAATAATTGTGTTCTTCCTATGTTTAAATCTTTCTCTTTCACTTCATAAACCTTAGTACTTATGAAATCTGCTATTTGAATTAAAAACTGCACTAAATTATCAAAATGAGTTAAAATATATTTCTTTTGTTCTTTACTAAAACAAACTAATCCGATGACACCTATTATGCTTTCCTTATAATATATTGGTGTAGCAATTTCCATGTGTTCCAAACAATTATTTTCATTAATGCAGCCTTTACAAAGAACATGCTTTCCAGGTTCTTCTATAACTTGTGTTTTTCCTGTTTCTAATACATGTTTATATATATTTCCTTCAGACTCAATATTTTTTCCTATTCCATTTTCATATATGCCTGTTCCAGCTATTCTATTTAAATATTTATCTACAACTTCAACATTTACATGAAGAACATTTGCTATTATGCTAGCATATTTTCCCACAGTACTTTTTATTTTCATCAGATAGGTACTACTTACATTACTTTCTTTATCCTCTAATTTCATCATTCATCACCTTCTTTTTTCCAAAATGCAAAAACTTACTTAAGAAATTATATCATGATGCATCCCGAAAAAAAAATCTATCCTTCATTATTGAAAAAATAAATTTGAATAAGCAAAAACTTGGGTAGATCTGGGTGAAGGTTTAAACCTATATCAATGACATAAATGTCATTTATATTTCCCAACGTATTTTTGTTTCATCATATTTTGGAACAAATTCTTTTTCCTCTGCTGGATAACCCAAAGCAATTACTGCAATGGGAATAATCTTTTCTCTCAGAGAATAAAAATTACATATGTATTTATAGCTTTCACTTGTTTTCAGCAAGCCACACCATGTAGCCCCTAATCCCAACCCATGAGCAGCAAGCAGCATGTTTTGGGTAGCAGCAGAACAATCTTCAATTAAAAACTCATTTATTCCTTGGATGTTTTTGTCACCACAAACTATTATGCAGCAATCAGCTGTATGCAATGATATGTAATTACTTTGCCCGCTACCAGTGTGAATTAAATTGATCATGAAATCCTTATTTCGTGTTACTACGAAATACCATGGGCGCTTATTTTTGGATGTAGGAGCACAAAAACCTGCTTCAAGGATTGTCTCTATTTTTGACTTCTCGATTTCTTTTGAAATAAAAGTACGAACACTTCTTCTCGTTTTAATTGTTGTTAATATATCCTTATTTGAGGTATATATTTCTATATTTGTGCGTTTTCCAGAACCATGCATGGCCGCCTCATCAAGATTCATTGTAACTTTAATTTCCAAATCATCACCGACAAAACCTACCTTTTTCTGTAGCATTTTATTTATATTCATTACATAAAGTCCCTTTCCTCTTGAAATCAGCTTATTCCTATATTCTTTTCCATTTATAGTGCCATAAACCTTTATGGTACCTTTGCTTACATTAAATGTTTTAGCAGGGTTGAATGGTAATTCAATAAGAGTTAAAGCCCCCTTATTATCTGGCTTTTTAAGAATAGAAGTAAAAGTCTGCAATTTTCTCACCTTCTTGTAAATTTATCATTATTATTCTTATCCTGTTCTATCTTTTCAAATTTTTCATCATTTTGACAATCTTTTAGATATTCATTACAATTCTCTCTGTCCCATGTATATTTAATATTAGATATATACATGGTTAAAACAAAAGCAATTACTAAAATAACAAACCCAGTAAATATAATCTTATCAACTATCCCTAATTTATTAAATATATCAATTATAGTCAAAATCATCACCTCTCATTTATACTATAATACTTTATGATTCTAATAAATAGTACAAAATCTGCTAACTTCCCTTTTTAGGAGGAATTTATTGGTTAGAAATAGAATTTCATATATCTATTAAAAATACATTGAAGAGGTGGGTTAACAAGAATTCCCATAAATGCTTTTGAAATGGATTATAGCAAATAAATCTTCTTAAAATCTAGCACTTTTATTAATATATTCCAACAATTCATTGTGGTATATATCAAGCTGTATTTCTCCGGCAAATGTGGGCTGATTTAACACCAAATCCATCAAATGATGTGCACATTTCCCGCCCTTTGTCATAGATTTTACGCATGAAACGCAGTATACAACAACATGGTCACAAGGCATTTGCTGTGCTCTAGCCTTTTGCAATTCATTTACTTTTTCAATGGGCAGTTTGGGATAAAAGTTATCTCCACAACAAATTGAGCTTGTACCGTAATATTTTGCCTCTCCAATTTCAATACCCATTCTCTTTAGCAAACTCCTTACAGCAGCGTGGACTTGTGGCTTTGGCCTATAAGAGCATGGATCTTGAATTGAAACTTTAACCCCTAAATAATTTGGTAGCGAAAGATTTTCAATCGAATCAAGAATTTCCCAAAGGGATATTGTTTGTATTCCCTCGTAGAGAGAGCGGAAACGTCTGTCGCAACCCGCGCAGTTGTTTATTATCGTCGAACCATTTGACAAATTCGGGTTATGCCTACAACAACGGTTGTGCATCTTTACAGGTCCGAAATAAGCATTCAAAATATCATAGATCTTCTTCTCATTCTCTGGATTATGTGTAGTCATAGCACAGCCAGGGCTAAAATAACATTTATCCCTATCAATATCAGAAATTTTAATGCTTGACATTCTATATTCTTTCATCATTTACCTCCATATTATATATTATCTTCATATAACCCCATGAAGATTTTTGCATGATAAAATCATTACTTTTCATCTGCTTTCTTCTCCTTTCTATATTTAGCCGGTGAATAACCAGTGTGTTCTTTGAAAAATCTATAAAATCCCGAAATACTTCCAAAGTCCACTGAATATGCAATATCAATCACCTTATCATTTGTATATACTAATCGCTTTTTTGCTTCTTCTAATCTTAGATTATTTAGATATTCTGAAACAGATACCCCATATTGCTCTTTAAATATTTCATTGATCCGATGAGACGTAAGGCCAATACTTTTCAATGTATGATTTATATCAAGCTTAGCTTGATAGGTACTTTCTATTAATGTTTTTGTTTTTTCAGCAATTTCCTTCATTGGCTCATAATTGAGCAAATCACTCCGACATCTTTTACACGGTCTAAATCCCGCTATCCTTGCTTCATCGGATGTATCAAAGAAACAAATATTCTCTCTTTTCGGTAGCTTGGATTTACAGGAAGGTTTGCAATATATACCTGTAGACTTAACAGCATAGAAAAATATACCATCATAACTTTCATCATTATTTTTGACTACTTTCCACATTTCTTCTTGCGTCATCTAACCACTCCCTTTTCTTTTTCCTCGCTTTAACCTTTTTTATCTTTTCCGCTTTACTTAAGTAGTGGTGCATAATCAAGTATTTCCTATAAAGAATAGCATGGTATATGCAAATTTTTTTCGTCAATCTTATCAATAGTATCACCTTCATAAAGTTATTATACAAAATCATAGCTATTATTTCTTCCATAATATTTATATTCAATTTTTCCTTTTTAACACTACGAAGACACTCGTTTATACTTCATTAAACTTATTATTTTGTAATGCAAATTTTAATGCTGTAATATATTCATTTCAAGCTCGTTGACTAATTTTAGCATTAGGAGCAATTCTATCAAAACCAGGAAGTCATCCTGTATATAAATGAAATTACGAATCAATCCTTTCATCACAAAATAAATCTAAATCAACTGCTATTCACAGCACACTAACCTTCTTTTCTATCCGCTACCAAGCTATAAGGATCATTCGTTAATCTTATTTTTTTACAATATGGGGAAGATGTAAATCACAAATCAATCGATAATAATAATCATTTACATCATCAAGATTTCTTGTTATACTATCTTTGTATTGAGGTGGCATAAATTATCGCGGCGAAAATTTATGTTCTGGAGATGATAAAAATGGCAAGAATGAGAGGACCAAGATTTAAAAAATGTAGAAGATTAGGACTTAATGTTTGTGGGCATCCAAAAGCAATGAATCGAGAAGGAAATGAACACTCAAGGGAAAAAGGAAAACTATCTCCTTATGGAGTACAACTTTTAGAAAAACAACGATTAAAAGCTTACTATGAGGTAATGGAAAAGCAATTTAGAAGATATGTTAAGGATTCAATGAAATCCAATGAAACCACTGGTATAGCACTAACCAAAAAACTTGAATGCAGACTTGATAATCTCGTGTATAGGCTAAACTTTGCAAGTTCTATCAGACAAGCAAGGCAAATGGTTGTACATGGACATATCTTAGTAAATGGAAAAAAAGTAGATATTCCTTCTTATGAAGTATCAGTAGGAAACATTATTTCTTTAAATGAAAAATCAAGAAAAAATGAGTTGTTCAAAAATAATTTTCTAGAGAATAGATTTCATTCATTACCTTACTTAAGTAAAAATGAATCAGATTTTTCAGGGATACTACAAAGAATGCCAAATCGTGAAGAAATTCCAATTGAGATTGATGTCCACTTAGTAATAGAGTTTTATTCACAGATTATTTAGTAATAAAAATATAAGAACCTGTATTCTCTGGTTTAAGAATCGTAAACTTTGGCCTAACTTTTAGTTCCCTTTAATTACATGGATCATTTGCTATTGAGGATCATTGGGATCATACACCCCCCCGTATGCATAGCATTCCTATAAATTTAATCACCTTCTGTGACTATAAAGCATATTTTATTATAAAGTCTATGAAAGGAATGAGCAATATGTATAATTATTATAGGCCATATTCATACCTTTACTATGTCAACACCCCAATTTATAATGGTTATAGAACGTATTCATATCCTTCCTGGAATAACCCACCCATGTATATTCCTAAATTGAAGGACTATGGACCTGAACCATTTGTAGTTAATATTGAAAATGTTACTAAACAAAACAATAATTTCCGTACCGCTTTATGGACAGGAAATCATTTGCAACTTACCTTGATGAGCATCAATGTTGGTGAAGACATAGGTTTAGAGATTCATCCTGATCTAGATCAATTTGTACGTATTGAAGAAGGTCAAGGTCTTGTAATGATGGGTGATAGAAAAGATAATTTAGATTTTCAAGCAAGAGTTGGTCCTGATTATGCCTTCATTATACCAGCTGGAAAATGGCATAATCTGATCAATACAAGTAATAAACCACTTAAATTATATTCTATTTATGCACCGCCCCAGCATCCATATGGTACAGTTCATAAAACTAAAGCAGATGCTGAAGCTGCTGAATAGACGTAAAAAAGGCTTAGTGCTACCAGCATTGGGCCTTTTTTTCTAAAGTTATCTCACTGTGTCATATTAGTGATAGATCATTCTCATATTCTCGACAACCGTTTATTTATAAAAAATAAACACCTCCCATATTTATGTATCTTTGGTGTATTATTTCATGATTATAGAATCTATATGTGCCTATTTTACGGATACTTTTGAATAAATCCAACTAGTTACCTCATTAGCTAATTGTTGTGCTCCCCAAACAAAGACACAGTGGCTGTCCTCAATCCAGTGAAGTTTCTTGTTAGACCCTAATTTTTCATAATACCTAATGACATATTCATAGGTGAAGTATCTGTCATATTTAGCAGCCATAACTAATGTCGGGATCTGCGGCACAGCTTTTATTGGGCTATCCTTCTATATTAAAAAACCATAATAAGGTATAAACAACATCAAGTGGCAAATCAAACATTCCAGGATGTTTTTTCATCATATTTTGGTACCAAAGATTTTCTTTTTCAGCATTAAAACCGTTATACTTTGGAACTTTAAATTTTATCCTGAATTTTGGAAAAAATGTTGCAGTAATTTTTACTAGTGGATACATAAATTTTAATACTGCGTTATTTCCCATAACAGACAGATCGCCATGGTTTGCTACCCCAAATTGACTAAAGGTTTTAAAAGTAGGCAAACTTTTGTCTGATGCTATGGTCTGTACTATTATTCCTCCTGTATCAGCGCCATCATATAAATGTATGGAGTCAGAGTAGTTTGCTACAATAAACCCAATCGTATCTTCAATAGCGATTTTGATTTTATCATAAGAAAATTTATCCCCTACACTATTTCCTATCCGTGGATCAAACATTTTAAATAAATGTTTTCCTGTTTCGACTCAAAGTATAAATAGAAGGTTCCTTTAGCTACGCCAGCACGCTGAACAATTTCACTTATCGTAACTTTGCTAGCGCTTTTTTCCATAAAAAGCTGTTCAGCTGCTTGAATAATATGATTCCGTGTTTCCTCCCCTTTTTTGATTTTCATAAAACCTCCTAATCTGCTCATGATAGTTTTTTAACAACACTCCGTCAAACATGACCGATGTTCATAAATTGAGTATATGTTATTTTCAAACAAAGAATAGTAGGTAATATCTTAGCTATTGTAATGTTAATTTTAATCACAGCTATCCATAAATTAGAAAAATAAAAAAGAAGTCAGCATCTAAGTGCTAACCTCTCAAAATAGAAACGTAGTGTTTTTAGAATATGCGAACTAGCGTCCTTTGTCAGGTAAATTTAGGAATTCCCTATTATTAATTTTTTATATTTCTTAATATATGTTTTCATGCACATTTTTATAGCTTTTATAATAAATTAAATTTAAGCAACTAATTTCCAAAAGGGTGAAGCTAACTCTGGAGTCCAAGGATTAATTGCTATATGATACTGGATACATCTAAATACTTTTTTATTGAAAACAACCAAATCATTTGATCTATATTTTTCTCCTGCTTGCCATTTACTCATGTTATCACTCCTTATACACATTTAGAGCACTGGTAGTATTTTTACCAGTGCCATAAATATATATATGAATTTAGATAAAAAATGACACAGGAAAATTAGCGACCAACCTTTTTCCTATAAGTCTATATAGATAATTCTTAGTTCGATATCTTTGTCAATTATGATTACTCTTCCTCTATATTACGCCCTACCTTCTTCAATTTCATTCCCCTAATTCACCTTTTTTCTCCAAAATCAGAGGTCTTTAGCCCTATTTTCATAGATATTAATTGACAATTTTGTATATTTTTATATATAATCTGTTCATGTGTCTTTAATATTGTGAAAGGAGGGATAATTATGGGAGGTCCAATTATACTTTTACTTATTGGTGTATTTGCTATTATATGTACTTTGTTAAAGCCACCTTTTTATTGGGAAAGTAAAAAAGCTCTAAGGCTAAGACGTCTTGTTGGAGATAGGATTGCAACTCTCTTATATCTAGTTATTGGTATTTTCTGTATAGTTGTAAGTATTGGTAGCTTTATAAAAACACTATAGCCGTAATTCTATGAAGTATTTTCTTTATATGCCTTAGTTTTCTAAGGCTTTTCTCATCGTATCTTATTCTATCTCCAATCGTCATTGAGGATAAATTTTTTTCTTCGTCGCTAAATTGATACATATCAAATAATTCTTTTCTTCTGAAATTCCCTTGTATTTTTCCGCTATTAAAATAAAAAAATACTATCTGATAAAAAAATATAAGAATTTTTATGCAAATATCAATGATTATATATATCTTATATTAATTTTTTTACTTAGACATTTATTGATGAAATAGCAAATATTATATCCAATAATCTTAGTCTAAGCCGAGTAATAAATCCCCAATAAGATTTTGCTCGAGCTTTATCTACATTAAGTTGATCTGCTAACTGGGAGAATCATATTTCTATTCTCCTACAAGAGTTATTCTTAGTTGAAGGTGCCACGCATATTGCTATGTACGACATACCTGCATACATAAAACAAGCAGTTGACAAACTCACTAAATTCTTCAATCAAAACCTTAAATAATTAGGATAGATATATGCTTTTGTTGAAGCATTATGATGTAATAAAAAGAAAGGCAAAGACGTATGTTCAAGCGGCTTTGCCTTTCTTTTATATAATTATTTTTTCTTAACAGGAATCCAAATTTCACTGTAGTAGTTTTCATCTTGAATACCTTGCAGATAATCAGCCTCATTTGTATACATTTCAATATTATAACCTGCTGCAATTTCATACTCCTTGCAATTAGGTAGCCATTCTGAGAAGATTTTTTTATTCACATCTTGCAGGGATTTCGGCATTGCGCCCTTACAAGCAAAAACAGCCCACGTTTGTTTAGGAATAACCTTTGTAACAAAACCATCAGGTATTTCTATCGACGGATTATAATTGTCTGCAATCAAATATTCAAACTCATCTGATCCCATGCTTTCATCTATGCATACTCCGTACATTCCGCATATAATTTTCCCTTTTCCAGTTTGATAATGCGCTGTCCAAAACTGTGGAATTTCTGTAGCTGCGCTATCATATTTAAATACTTTTGATACTCCCATGATAGTAAACGAATCTTTTTTAACAATTTTGTAATCCATAATATAACCGCCTTCCAATAAAAATTTGATTTTCAGCGGAGCAAAAGATTTAATCATTGCTCCATCTTTTCGAACAGCAGTAGGTGTTACACCATGAAATCGAGTAAAAGCTTTTGTGAAACTATCCGGTGAAGCGTATCCATATTTCAGTGCAATATCAATGATTTTTTCATCGGTAGAAACAAGCTCACTGCCGGCAAGAGTAAGCCTTCGTTGTCTAATGTACTCTCCCACGGTAAAACCACAAAGCATTGCAAAGCCTTTTTGGAAATAAAACGGAGACATAAACGTTTTTTTTGCAATATTTTTTATTGTGATTTCCTCAGTGATCTTCTCCTCAATATAGTTGATCGCTTCACGAATTCTTTCAATCCACTCCATAATCATCACCCCTGTCTGTACTTATATCTTATCTTTTTTCAAGGGATTGTTCCCGACTTTTTGTGTTATATCTTGTCTTGTCTAAAAGATTATTAAATAACCTGTACATCAAATTGGTATTTGTCTAATACTCAAAATTGTTCTTATTTTTATTGTAACATATTTTGTAAATACATTATTACTTGTGATACGATATTTTCACCTATAAAAATAGCCTTAACCAATTAATTTCAATGGTTAAGACTGAAAACCTTACTCATGCTACCGTTCTTCATATCACTTCTAAGTATGTTTTTTTATCCAGAAAAAATATGGTAATTGTTTTCTACATGATGTGCTGTATCCTAAAGATCTTATTATATTAGAATTTGTAATTAAATCAAAAGAATCCTTACCATGGCGATTGTTATATCTCTACGAATTTGTTAATATCTTCATTTACAGCAACATTTGAAAAAACTATCATAGTAGAAGTAATAGCATAAGAAGCTATCTCATTTATAAATTCTTCTATTTCTTCTAATGATTTAACAGATAGCTTTACAATAAAACAAGCTTCTCCTGCAATCCTGCAACAAAATTCACTTCTAAAATTATTTACAATAAATTTTTTAAATTTTTCATATTCTCCATTTCGCATGATAACCTTTACTAAGCACTCAATAGATAATCCAAGTTTCTTTTTATTTATTTTAATAGTATATCCTTCAATTATACCATTCTCCTCTAGCCTTCTAACTCTCTCTGTAACTGATGGAGGAGAAATATTTACCCTTTTTGATAATTCTCTTATAGATAGTCTACTATCTTTTTGAAGTTCCGATAAAATTTGTACATCAATACTATCAATTTTCATATAAAACCTCTTTTCTTTAATTTTATATCATATGTAATGAATATGGTTAAATTCTATGCATTATGAAATACAATATATTTTTTTATTATTTTATAATTAAAATAAATACATTTGTATTAATAATAACTAAGGAGGTATTATATGGCAAGAATAAATTTCTCACAAACAGGATCTACACCTTTTCAAAAACTATTAGGTCACAATATCCAGATTTTAAAAGATTGGACTTCTTTAGAAGAATCGTTATTTAATTCAAATACGTTTAGTTCAGAACTTAAAGAAGAAGTTAGGCGTACCCTAGCATTTAACAATGGTTGTGCCTATTGTATGGCCAAAGGCAAACCTTCACAAAATCATTCAGATAAGAAAATAGAGTTAGCGATTAAACTAGCACATGCCTTTTCTAATGATGAAGTTAATGAAAGCTTATTTAATAATTTAAAGATTATTTTTAGTGATGAAGAAATTTCTGAGCTTTGCGCATTAATTTGTTTTAGCACAGCTTCACAAAAATTTGGAGCTAGGCTTAATTTGCAACCAAATTGTCTATTAGAAGAAATATAAAATATAGTTTGCTAGAAAATATAAGTTCTCTAGACTTAGGAGCTTTAAGATACATCTGAATAGAAATTGAGTTTTTATATTTATTTCTATTCAGTAATATTTTATGATTTAGTATATGATAAGTATGAAAACTAAAATATCATATCAAGGAGCAGAAAACTGCTCTTCTTTTAAAAGGTTTTACAGAACATTTGTTCTAAACGAGGATTACAAATGCAAGGTAATGTAAGAAAAAGAAGCGATACCTGGTACTATTATTTTGAAGAAAGAGGTTTATAAAAAGATTCCCTAAAGAAAGTAATTTTTATATACCCTTGTAAATTACTTTTCATACAGGAATGAGAGCTACAGAAGTATGTGGTCTTACTTGGAGTTGCGTAGATCTTGATGAGGGGAAAATAAATTAAAATACGGAGGGTATTACACTGATAATAATTTTGTTTGCACTAGAGAAAATGGTGAATTCATTACTACAGACGGTTTGAAATATTTAAGTAGAGTTGTAAATTATGAACTAGGTATAAATTTTAATTTCCATTCACTAAGACATACTCATGCCACCATGCTTTTAGAATCTGGAGCCAACCTTAAAGATATTCAAAAAAGATTAGGACATAGTAAGTTATCCACAACTTTGGACACTTATTCACATGTAACTAATAAAATGAAAAATGATACTGTAAATATATTAGAAAAAGCTATTAATAAAAAGTAATTTGCCACCCAAGTAAATCCGGCGATGGCAGGAGGGTGGCAAATCATAGTCTTTACAATATTAAACTTACTGAAACACAGTTATTCCCTCACTATCTTAGCGACAGTTTCTACATGTGTCATTATTTTGTTCCCATACAATATAGCAGAAGATTATTTATATAATAACCTTTTAGCGAAATCTACCCCTTGGGGTAAACTACTTTTCTTCTGATTTTCGTCTAAACAATCCTCATCGAGCACTTTCTAACAATTTTTCTTTTCTTAATCATTCCACTACTTTATCTCATTATCAGCGCAATTGTTTAGTTTTATATCGAATCATAATTTGAAAAAAGACGCTCTACACCGGAGCGCCCTTAAGTATAATTATTGAATTAATTTACTTAATGTTTTTTTTCTTTACTGGAATCCAGATTTCACTTCTATACTTCGGATTATCGGTATTCTTACTCTCATTCCACAAAATTTCTGGACCTTCAAATGCCTCATATCCTGAAGATGGAAACCACTCTGAGTATATCCTTGCCCACACATTTTGAAGCGTTCCCGGGAATGGTCCAATAGCTTCGAATATCGCCCAGGTACTAGCATTAATTTTTAATTCATCAAATTTTGTTGTTTCATCACTTGATGTTGCTACTCCAATGTAATGATCTAATTCTCCTTTTTCTTCCATTCTTCCTTCCGCAAAATTAGTGGAAGCACTAATAATGCCTATTGGTTCTACATTTGAAAGTACTTTTAATTGCTTAATAACTTCTGGTGTTAAGAGTTCAGTCATTTTTGCAATCTCTGGATTGACACCTTCAAAAATAACAGGAACTCTTTTCTTAAATCCTACTAACTTAAATGGCTCTTTTTCAACAATACGATAGTTCATTTCGCATCCCCCTCTAACTGATAATTGAAAGGTCATTCGAGGATAAGCTTTTAATTGTGTATTCTCACTTCTTGCTTCAGAAGGGAGAATGCCATGCATAGAATGAAAAGCACGGGAAAATGAATCCGCTGAATTATAGCCATATTTGAAAGCTACATCAATTATTCTTAAATCTCTATCCTTTAAATCAAGTGCAGCCAGAGTCATTCTTCTTCTCCGAATATATTCTGATAAGCTTACACCTGATAAAAAAGAAAACATCCGCTTAAAATGATACTCTGAACAGTAAGCAATTTTAGAAATTTTACTATAATCAATATACTCAGTTAAGTGCTCTTCAATGTATACCATTGCATTATTCATACTACTTAAAGAATCCATCAAACAACCTCCTTTCATCATCAATATTATCAAAGGATGCATTTAATCATCCGACAATCTATGCACAATTTAGTCGACTCACCTTAGGAATAGCCAGATATTCTTAATTTTAGAGTAGAAATAGTAGTAATCTATTTAAAGTAGCTAATCATCTGACTCTTCCATAATCAACCAACACGCTTATTTAGAAATCTCGCCTAATTGAAGAGATCCTCTCACAATTAATCATATATTATAGCTTTTCCTTGTTCCTGTAACTTTTTTAAAGATGTAAACATATGGTTTACTTCTTCATCAGAATGTCTTTCCCATGAACCTAATTCAGCTATTATTTTCAAAGGAGATTTAGACCTATAAGAACGTGTAGGGTTTCCAGGAAATCTTTTGTCAGTTAAGTTCGGATCATTTTCAAAACCACCTAATGGTTCTACAATATAAATTCTTTCCTTTAAGTTAGATTTTGCTAATTCAGCACCCCATTTAGCCGCATCTAAAGTTGCAGTAAAGTATATATAGTTTGATTTTTTATCTTGGTAGTTTGATAAGTGTTTTGGCTTTAATAAATCTCCAATTTTTAGTTCTGCTTTAGTACCATGAAAAAAAGGTCCATTATCTAAGACGTCCTGTTTGTTATTCATACTAATCCACCTCTTATATTTTTAGATTTATGTATAACATTATAGTGTAGAAATTATAGAAAAAGTAGTCTGCAAATAATATGTAAGTAATGATATAATATAAGTAGAGAGAGTGTTTTGGGGAGACTAGAAGACGTTTCAATCGTCTTATTTCACTACTCTTTCTATAATATTCTTCCCAATTCTACTCCTCTTAAAAGTTGTGGTGTATTCCCCCCCAAATACATAGGTATCTATTTTATCTTTTTATTTCTTTCCTTGGTAAATGTTTCATTCTTTCAATTATTATTTCTTTTTCTATTATTTCTTTAACGCTACTCACAATACCATTTTCAAGCATTACTTTAATTCCATATAGGTATCTATGAGAGTTTGTAAGGATTTTTTCAACGATACCTTCTGCTCATTTTCCAGACCGTTGGTTTTGTTTTAGAACGATCTTGACTCTTAAGCTTTTTTTATATTCACCCATTTAATTTCTGTTATATTATTACCTCCTTTCCTACTTCTGTATAGCCATAATAAACTTTTGCTTTTCCTCCCCCCTCGAACCCAGTTTCCTTCCTTCCAATTTTAAATAAAGTCTTGCTTTTCACCTTATATTTTCCGTTTTTATTCTATTTTATCCAATCAAAACTTTATTAAATTTAAAATAATGTCCTGCTTTTTCTCATGTATTTTTCCGCACTAATTCCGCTACTTTGCCCTAAAATTCCAATACTTACTCCCTTTCTGCCATGGCTTCATTTTCTCAATCTTCTTCTCTCGCTTTTTAAGGAAGAAAAAAGCCCACAGGCAGAGCCTGTGAGCTGTGAAATCAGAGGTTTATTGTTTTGTTACAACTTCCTGTATATTTTTACTACACACTCCACATGTCTAGAATGTCAACATCCCCATAAATTTATTTATACACTATCCTATACTAGGATATGTAAAAAACTTAATATTTATAGAATCACTGCTGATGCAAAAGTGTTATCTGCAAATTATGGATGATAAAACATATAATCATGAGAATTTAGATGATATTTATAAAATTCTTCAAAGAACTCATACAAATAAGGATCATTTTTACCACATCTGTGATAGTTGATTTTTTACAGAAAATAACCTTCTTAAAGCTAAAAGCAAACAAATTACGTTCATCACTCAAGTTCCTAAAACAACAAAATTGTCTAAAGAATTGATAAAAACAGCTTGAGGCAGAAAAAGAGGTATTCCTTAAAAAGATTGGCTAATTAACTATTGAGATTGGTTGGTTTAAAAAAATCTGGCCTCAAATAAATCGACTGATGATCAAAAAATATTGGAATCGGATTGTAAGCATCTACCCATCAAAAAACAGTATGAATTACTTTAGATTAATCGCACAAGCATATATTATCAACTAAAGTAAAATAGAAGTAGTCAAAACCTGTTTATGCACTTAATTGTGTGATTTATATGAAGTAAATCGTAAACGAATTCAGCATTATATGTATATCATGAGACTGAAGATATATTGTCTAGTACCTAATCTTAGCAAGAAAACCAATATAAGGTATATATCTATTTTATCAAAAACGTTCCAATAACTCGCGTTAATCAAGTATTTGGAGTAGATATTACCTACATCTCCATACCCAGAGGACACAAATATATATTTATCCTTACTTATATTTAACGCATAAAATTAAAAATGATATTCTATATATTTTGTAAGAAGTTATTAATAAAAGATAATCTACCAAATCACTAGATCGATGGATGGTAGATTATCTTTTATTAATAACTACAATTTTTTATTGCTTTTTCAAATACGTTAAAGGCCGATGACAACTGCTCTTGTGTTATAATAAGTGGTACATACCATACAATGCAATTTCCTGATGATAGCTTAAATGATAAACCATGCTCTAAACAATAATATAATATCTTTTCAGCAAGTTTATCATCTTTTTCTTTTGAATTTCTATCTTTAACAAATTCAAATGCCATTAGTAAACCAGCTATTCTAAAATCTCCTATACACTCATATTTACTATAAAGTATATTTGAGTATTGACTTGCAAACTCTGATTGTTTTTTACAATTCTCAAGAAGTTTATACTTATCAATATACTCAATAGTTGCGCATATTGCAGCACATCCAGCTGCCGGTTTTTCATGAGTATAATGTCCAATAGAAATATCTTTTCCACAGTCATATTTAGATTTTGTCAGCACAGCCGCTTGAGGAATTATTCCTCCTCCAAGTCCCTTTCCAAGAACAAGTATATCTGGTTCCACTCCAAAACTTTGATGAACATAAAATTCTCCACTTCTACCAAGTGCTGTTGGTATTTCATCGAAAATAAGCAATATATTATTTTCATCACATATTCTGCGAAGTTTTTGAAAATAGCTTCTCGGGGGAATATGTATGTCAGTAGCTCTAATGGGTTCCATTAATAGTGCTCCTATATCCCCTTCATTTTTTATTATATATTCTATATAATCTAAGCAAAACTCTGAAACCAGTTCTTTGTTAGTGCTGTTAATTAAGTTTCTATATCCATTATAAGGTATAGCTCTTAAGCATCCTGGCATAAGAGGCCCCATATCCTTTTTAAAGACATATTCTCCCCCAAGTGATATAGTATCAAGTCCTGCTCCGTGAAAAGATTCCCACATAGATATTACCTTGTGTTTACCTGTAACTTTTCGAGCAATTTTAATGGCAATTCCGACTGCCGCACTGCCCGATGGAGTAAAAAGTACCCTATAATCCTTAGATGTAGTCTTATTTACTAGCGCTTTTGCTGCCTTTACAGCAATATCTGCTGTATATCTTCTTGGTATAAAAGGTAATTCTGCTAACTGATTACTAACGGCTTCAATAACATACATATTTTTATATCCCACTTGATGAACGCTATTACCATGAAAATCAAGATATTTTTTACCTTTAATATCCGTTATATAGCAGTCCTCTGCATCTACTATAACATTCATACAAGGTGTAGACATAGATTGCTTCATAAAAATATCTTCATCTTCTATTAGCACTTCTCTAGTATTATTATTCAAACAATTAATCCATTCTTGTCTGTGTTCACTTAAATTTATATCGTGATGGTAGAATTAAATTAGGATAAGTTAAAGTGAGTTTTTTCGTGTCAAATGTTATAATAAAAAAACAGAAGACAAAGGAGAGAAAACTTATTGGAAAACAAAATAAACAATATGATGCACAATTTAAACAAGACGCAGTAAATTATTATCATTCGTCTGGAAAAACAGGTGATCAAGTAGCAAAAAATTTAAAAGTAGCTAAATCAACATTAAGTAAATGGATACGCGATGCTAGAGCCAATGATGGCATTGTAAATCATAGAGGTTCAGGTAATTATAGTTCAGATATTGAAAAAGAAAATGCTCGTCTAAAAAAAGAACTCAGAGATTCTCAAGAGGCCTTAGAAATACTAAAAAAGGCTATCAGCATACTGAACGATTAACTGAAAAAATTTATACCACTGTAAATGAAAGCTCTCAGAAACGCAAAATTTCAGTTAACAGTGTGCTTAAGCTTTTAGGCGTTTCTACATCTGGATACTACAGCTTTAAAAAGCGCAAACCATCCAAACAGGCTAAAAGAAAAGAAGTTTTAAAAAAGGAAATTATTAAAATTCATAATGAATCTAAGCAAATTTATGGTGCACCTAAAATCACAGAAACCTTAAAATCAAAGGGTTATGTTGTTGCCGAAAAAACCGTAGGTAACTATATGAGAGAAGAAGGTATCAAAGCAATTTGGGTAAAACCTTTTGTTAGAACAACAACAGATCCTGATTTTGACGATAAGCTTAAGAATATTTTAAATAGAAAATTTAATACCACTGCACCTAATACTGTTTGGGTTACTGACATAACGTACTGTTATACTCTCACAGGCTTTGTATATCTAACATCTGTAATGGACCTGTATTCACGTAAAATAATAGGATGGCATCTATCCGATCGATTGACGGCTGAAGGTGTTATACTTGCTATAAACAAGGCTAAAAAAGCACGTAAATTTGATACCCCAGTTATTATTCATAGCGATCGCGGCTGCCAGTACGTTTCTAAAGCATATATTGAACAGACACCAGCCAGCAAATTTATTAGAAGTTATTCAGATAAAGGAAACCCTTGGGATAATGCACCTATCGAATCATTTCATTCATTAATAAAAAGAGAATGGCTTAATCGATTTGTGATTAAGCATCTTAAGCATGCCCACGAATTGATTTTTGAGTACATTGATACTTTCTATAATACTACCAGAATTCATAGTTATTGCAATATGAGGTCACCATATGACTTTAAAATAGAATCTGCTATATAATACATTCATGAAAAAAATCTAATTTTAAGTTGTCCTTTTTCTGGACAGAAGACCAGTTTGTCAGACTATCCCTAAAGCTAACTTTCCTATAGAATATTTTTGTTTTTCTAATTTCTCTATTCCTTTCTCAAAATTCGATTTCTATGTTAATGCGTAAAAAAGAGCCTTTTGGGCTCTCCTTATTAATAATTTAATCTAATTAATTGTTAGTACTATCAGTTTTTTGAGTCTCATCTACTTGTATAGTTTCTGTAGTTGAATCATTTTGAACGGTTGTATCAGATTTATCACTTGTAGCCTGTCCAGCTTGAGTATCCTCATTTACAGTTTCCTGAGAGTCTGTAGTATCTGTTGATTGTTCTGTTTGGTCATCTGTGTCTGTATCATTTGTATCTTGATCTCCATCTTCAATTTCGATGGTTTCACTTTCTTGATCCCATTCAACCTTTAAGCCTAAGCTTTCAGCAATAAATCTTAATGGTACAATCGTTCTATTATTCATACTTTCAGCTGGGACATCCAGTTTAGTTTCAACACCATTTATGTAGGCTAGATTGCTTCCTAATTGAAGTACAATTTCTTTTCCATCTTTAGTTATTGTAACTTTTTCTTCTGATTGATTCCATTGAACAGTTGCCTTAAATCCTTCTGATATAGCTCTTACTGGAATTAATGTTCTGCCTGATTTTATAACTGGAGGAGTATCAAGTTTTATATCAGCCTCACTAGATACTATACTATCTATACCTAGTGCTTTTATATCTTTGTTAGCACCTAATATCTGCTCTTTTGCTTTTTCAAATTGTTCTAATTCCTCTTTAGTATATTTATTTTTTATTTCTTGCTTCTTTTGTTTCATTATACTACCCATTTCCTTTTTAAGCTGCTCCATTTCGTTCTTAAGTTCTTGAACTTGATTTTTTAATTCTTCAGCTAATTGAATATCGCCAGCATTCTTCGCTTCCTCATATTGCTTTTCTAATTCATCTTTCTTACTTTCCACTTCATCTTTTTGAGCTTCTATTGCATCTTTTTGAACTTCCCATTCTTTTTTACTTTCATCTTTTTTATCTTCGTCTTTATTTTCTTTGTCTTTCTTATCGTCTTCTTTTTTATCTTTATCCTCTTTTTTATCACTTTCTTTTTTATCTGCACTTTCTTTTTTATCTGCACTTTCTTTTTTATCTGCACTTTCTTTTTCTTTGTCTTTCTTACTATTCGATTGACTCTCAGACTTAGCTTTTTCTGATTTTCCACTCTCTGATTTTGCAAGTGAATTAATAGGATTAATAACAATTAAAGATATAATTAGCGCTAATGATAATAAATTCTTAATTTTTTTCATGCCGACTCCTCCTTATATGTCATTTATATTTTCTTATTAATATTATCGTATATATGTACATAACTTAAAATAGTCAAAAGTAACTATTTCTATTCTCTATTATAATTCATGAACTACGCTATAAAATCCCAACTTTGTCCCATTTTTATACCATGAAAATTATAAAATTTTGCTATGCCTTCAACTATTTCTCCTCTTCTTCTTTCCGCAGTTGATTTACTCACATTTAACTTATCAGCTATTGTATAAAAACTTGCTTCTTCTCCATACTTTAGATCTATAAAAATTCTAGCTTCTTCATTTAGTTGATTTAGTACATATTCAATTTCTGATATCCTAGCTTCTTTATCTGCAACTTTAATCTTTAATTTTATAATTTTCTTATTTATATAGGCACATTCTTTTTCTACATTACCAATCTCCTTGATTAGAGCTTTTTCAAAATAACTTTCTCTTCCTATGCTTGTTTGAACTCGTTCTCCGTCATAACTTATTCCTTTTATATCTCCATTAATACATTCTAATGATGATATATCTGTACTTTTTAATATGTACTCAAGTTTATTTTTCTTGTTTTCAAAAACCAAAATCTTATGCTTTATCATATTTATATCTCTTTTGTCTTTAAAATATCTAGCATTCCTTCAATCTTTTTAAAAGCTTCTTGATTTGCCATCCTATCTCCCCTTCTTCCTTTTACTTTTCTTTCCTGTATATAATTCTTTATCTTTATATTTCATCATTTCTTCTAACTTCTTTAATCTTTCTGGTACTACTGCAGCTTTAGTTATTAAATCAGTTATATCCTTTTTCCTATAATCTCCCATCCTTCGTGTAAATAAAAAGACACTCCTAGCCTAGTGTTTAGGTTAGAAGTGTCCGCTAGATGTCCAGTAGAACTAATATACCTTTTTTCTATCTCTTATTCTATAATCCATTTGTAAGTTCCCATTATGATTGCTTAATTCTATATTTATATGATCTAATTTATCTTCCTTTTCTGCGCACTCTAGAACACATTTTATAAAAGCAATCATCTGATATTGTAATATTTGCTTTTTAGTTTGTTCCATTGTTTCTGCCCCCTTGATGGTATGTATTTTGCGATAATAGGTATTATATTCTTATATTTCTTCAACTGTTACTTTGAATGCTTCTCCTCTAAGGGTTATTAATCTTATTGCTTGAGCAATATCTGTTTCAGGAATATCTAGCTTTATCCTCATTCCATCACTGCCTGTATTAATTGCTGATTGTATAGGTGGTATAGATGCTGTAAATTCAATTTTATTATTCATATAATCTCTCTCCTTGTAAATCTATTTATCTTGCTACTCTTAATCCCTCAAACATACTTATTTGCCTTCCCGCTTTTCTAAGACTATCCCATCCTTCAAAATCATCATCTAGTATATTCTCGATCACATGGTCTGTAGTAGCCCAATCTTTTCCTAATGTTGCTACCATGTTGCTCCAATCCTCTATATCATGCTTTAAAACTGTACTATCCTGATGTATATGTCTAATTTCATGATATATTAATGCTATAACTTGAGATTTACTCATTTTATCTGTGAAGTAACTTCTTATTTCTATCACATATTCATGTCCTGTCATAGATTTTAGCTGTTTATTTGCTTTTTTCGTATTGGCGATCCATGGCTGTTTTGCGATTCCTCTTTCCCATTCAGTATCTTCTATAAAAAGTATTTTTCTTGGTTTTATATGGCTTATCTCAAGAAACTTAGGGACTAATTTTTCAGCTCTATGCCTATATAGATAATTCTTGATCCAGTGCCTTTCATCGTATTTTCCATTGTCTAATGTTCTAATGAATTTTATTTCGCCTGAGTCGTGTAGATTTGCTACTGCCATGTTGTATCCGCCTGTAAAATCTACTCTTTCAACTTCTTTTATACACTATCTTTTGTTTTACGCCCTAAGATTTGTAATTCTTCTATGAGATTTTTATACTTAAAACAGTAGTAAAATTCTCCTTCAAATATTTCCTTATGCATTCCTCCCCTGTCTTTGAAATCAATAAAATATCTTAATATCAAAGCATCTGTTGCATCTAATCCTAAATCTATATGTTTTTTGACTAAATCCATGTATGGTAAACTTCATTGATCTCACCTTTTTCAAATTTTTTTGTATAAAATTATTTTTATTTGTCCATAATGTTTAATAGATCAGAATGCCTATGCTAAAAGCATCATAGTGTTCTTTTCTCCCTAAAATAATTTATTGTGTTGTGGTGGGAATTACCCCACCATTTTTTCTTGCTCTTTTATAGCTTCTATCTCCTCATCCTTGTCTTGATTCAAATAAAACAGATAATCTTATTCATCGATGAAAGCTTCATCGCTCATAGCCCACATAACTGTTCCCCCATTCTTTCTATCCTAGTGATGTATCTTCCAAGCCTTTTTTGATCTAGGCTCTATCTCTTCACATATGTTGTTATAGTCTGTTTTCTTTACATCTTCACTTGATGTATATCTACGTTTTCCTATAATTTCTTTTACTAACTTTCCATTGCCCTCTGCTCTTGAAAACATTCTCTTTGTCTGATCCCTAGAAATATCTATTTAGCCCCGTATAAAATTTGAATAAATCTAAATTTAAGTCTATAATTATAGATATTTTGCAGGATTTCACAGATATTTAGATGAATATTATTACGATTAGAACAGTTATCATAGCTTTTAGATAAAAAAAGGAGTTAGGTTATGGGAAGAGAGATCATATGTGCTTATTTATTTAATTGGACTGGACAATGCATTAAGATACCTAAAAATTTATTAGACAAAGCAGAGGATAGGTCTGAAATTAATGGAATGGGTGTATATTTTTTATTTGGTTATAGCGATGAAAAACCTGATGATAAAATTGTATATATTGGAGAAAAAGTATTCAAAAACATATATTGAAAAATAATTCTTTTATTTTGTAAAAGAAGTTTTAAACCCATATAATGTTCTATTTTTACATTAGATATTGATAAAATATTTACAATTATTATAATGAAAGGAAATAATGAAGTAAGTAACCCGAAAATAAAAAATAATATAATATGAAACATAAATTTAAATCCCCTTATACAATTGGATTTTAAATATTTATCTATTTCTTCTATTTATATGAAATTTCTACCTGTATATTCTTACACTATCTCTAATCATCCATATGGTAAATCTCTATATTATGTTCTTTTGCCATTCCCTCTAAATCCTCCATTAGATTAAAGTAATTATCGAATCTTCTAATGGGTACGAATTCCTTTAATTGCTCATAAGAAGGGATTAAAACTTGTCTCATATAGATAATAGAAAGTTAATTTTATTCCAATTTATTCTATATTTTATTTTTTACTTCCTTTTAAATATATATCCCACAGTATTAATTCAAGCTTCTCTCTCTACCACAAGAAGGACAAAACTTAAATTCTTCTTTTATTTTTTGACCACAATAGGGACAATACTTATAATTATCTTCTACTTTGTTAACATCATTTGTTGACTCATTTTCTTTTTTATTAATCAATTCATCAAAGGGATCTATCTCTTCATTTTCATCCGTAATATCATAAATAGACATTCTATCCTTTTCCGTTGCATTTTTATAATTGTATATAAATTTTACAATTCCAACACCTATAAACATAATTCCAAATAGTACAAAAAATCCTGGTGCTCCCATAGTTCCTGCTTGAATTGTCCAAAATATACCAAAAACAATAGCAATTACAGATCCAACTGCACCCATCGCAGATGGCCCCCTGCCTGGTTTAATACTCTTCATAAACGTGATTTCCCCCTTATAATTATGACCTATCATTCATAATATACGATAATTAATAGACAGCTGAAATTTGTTCATATGTAGCTTTTATTTGCGTTAGGTATATTTTACCATATTATAGAATATTTTTGTATGTGTGCAATTATACACAGTGGCTTGATGGCTACTGCTTTAATGATTTTTTATTTGTATAGTCCGTATACATTTTATTTTAGTTATTCGTATGTACATGTTTTTTACTATGTGCTAAAAAATATGTTTTTTTGTTTTATTGATCTTTAAATTTGAATCTATCTATTTATAGTTATAATTCCATTCCCATCAAACCAAATTTCACCATTACCAACCATTACTCCTTGATAATTTACAAATAGATCTTCTACCTTTTGATTTTCAAGTGCAGTTTTTATTTTATCAGTGAAAATTTCATCATAATTTTTAATAAAATCTTCCTTTGTTTTAATCATAATTTTCTCTTGATCACAATTTACTCTTAATGGATAAATAACATAATTTGCAACTTCTTCTTTCTTTCCAGCCGCTACGAGTTCTTTAACAGTGTTAAACATTTTTTCAAATTCTACCGGATTATCAATACCAGCTCCTTTATATTTATTTTCTTTTATTTCTACCTTATGTTGCTCTGGATCATCTGCTTTTAAATCTGATGATGTCTTGTTACACGCAATTAAACCTACGCTACATGCAAAAACTAATATTGTTGCTACAAATTTTTTCATACTAATCACTCTCCTTACATGTATAGAATATATTTTTTTTTTATAAAAATGTTTACAAAAAAGTTACAGTCTATTATATGCAGATAAAAAATATTTCTGTTCAAATTTTTTTCTATTCATTTTTACTTTGATGTAAACCTTTTACAAAATCATATAATATATACGAATGTAAGCATATATAATTAATATTTTTAAAGAAAAAAGATTAAGAATCCTTGTTTTTATATAAGGATTATCTTATTTGTAAAAACTATAGTGTAAAAAAACAGAATTGCATAAGTATTGGTCTTAGAAAGGACTAATTTTATAAAACATGTAATTTTATTTATCAAAATCTTTATCTATATAAAAATCGAGAGGACTTAGTTTCCATAATCCTGAAAATATAACTGCTGGAAAATTTATGATTGCTGTATTGTGATAAGATACATATGTATTATAAGTTAATTTAGAATATGAAATTTTATTTTGTGCTTCTTCAAGTTGTGATAACAGTGATGAAATATGTTTATCTCCTTTTAATTCTGGATAATTTTCTAAAGTTATCTTTAAACCAGTTAATGTAGATAAATTTTCTTGATGATTAGTTGCTTCTATAGATTCTGATCTTGACGATGCTATAGATTTTTGAATGTCACTTTCATGGTATAAAAATTTTGATACAATTTTCTCGGCTTTTGATATTAATTCATTTTCATGTTTTTTGTATATACTAATATTGCTGTATAAGGCTTTGACTGTTATTTCTAATTTTTTTATATAATTAAATTCACTAATAATCATATAAAATATCATTGTTACCAAAGAAAAAATCATAGAAAGATTATCATATTTTTGTGATAATTCTACTTCTTCAGGAGTTACTATGCAGAAAATGCAAATATAAAAAATATAACCCACTAAGCAACCTGCAGCAAATGTGATAAAACGCTTTAAATATGTTCGTTCTCTAATTTTTTTTATATCCAATTTATGCTACCTTCTTTCTGATTAAATTAATATTGCATTAATAATAGATTTTTTATACTTTTTATGGATACTTATTACATACACATTAGTATCAAAACTCATGATAATAAATGTGAACTACTCTAAATCCTGATTTTCTTCAATAATACTAAAAATTCCTCTTAATTTTATTCCTTTTAGGATATAAGTATTTATAAATTTGAATGGTAAATAAATGATTACGGAACATAAAACCCCTGCTATACTTATTATGATAGGAAATAAAAACATGTTGATTACCCCAGCTAAAACTCCTGTTATGTGAATAGAGCCTAAATTAAAATACACATTTCCGCCAAAAATACTTGATATAAATAAGAACAGACCCAATACTATACCCCATGAAACTGCAATTAATGTACACAGTTTTATAAAGGAACCAAAATTAATTTTTTTGATTTCTATCACAGCACCAACTCCTTTTAAATATTCGTTTCATCCTATATTTCAAACCATGTATATTTTACCATAATATATAATTTTTTCATACTTTTGTATATTTGTGCAAGAAAAAACAGTATCTTGGTGACTACTGTTTTGCTAATAAGAGATCTTTGTTTTACATAAAACAAATTTTAATATACATTGTATCTTTAATTTAATCTTCTTGATAGTAATTACACTTAGTTTTTCTACAACCATGAGGATGACGCTTACTATCATTACAATAAATACTTAGGTCATGTGGTAGCTTTATATTAAGATGTTTTTCTACAAGATTACAACTTAATGTTAATGCAGTACGCATAAAGTTTTTACAGCAACAAGGACCTGTTTCATTAGCAATTGCTTGAATTATTTGAGAAACAACATGCATGGTAATAAAGGTTTCTTTATCCTTAGGACATGCTGCGCCCAAAATAACGCTAAAGCAAGCTCCTATAGCAGGGGCTATCCCACAAATACCTGTCAATCCACAATAGGCACCTATTGCTTGTTTTTTTGTACGGGTTAATGCCTCTTGAATTTGATTATCTGTAATTTTAATTTCACCATGATTTTTTATAGCGGCTAAAAATGATCCTGCAGTAATCCAGGCATGTTCACAGCCCAACATGGAAATAGAAGATATATCTAATATTTTTTCTGCAATAATTAAAGGATTAGATTCTTTTGAGGAGAGAGATAAACTTTGAATTAAATCAAAAGAATCCTTACCATGGCAATTATCACAAATATAATGATCATTAAGGCAGTAAACATATCCATTCTCTTTTTCTCCACATATAATGCATGTAAATTCTTTTCCAACTTCTAGGTATACAAGTTTAGTATTGCAAATTAAACAATTATCTTTAATCTGACCAAGGTATTCTCCAATACCTTCCTCTTTAGGACCTCAACAAGAGTGTATACTATTTGAATTTTCATTAGACATAATTCTCCCCCTTAAGTATGATTTAAAATATATATTTTTTAACGATTTTCAATCCCTATAATAATATAAAGTTAAACATTCAATGTGTATTAAGTGTTTAGCAAAAATATTTTTAATTAAATCTGCTTGTACTAAAAAATACTCCTAATCCAATGATCTTTCACTTCGCATAAGGGTAGTTATGCAAAATCATATCTTCTTCTAAATAATTCAATCTAACTTTTATCAATCACTACACATATTTTACCATTCATTTCTATACATTGTATATTTGTACAAGAAAAAACAGTAGCTTGGTAACTACTAGTTTGATGATTCATGCTGTATTATAGAAATGAAATTAATGCAGTATTTTTTTTTAATTATTATAAATTAGTATGCATTTCAAGAATATTCTGTATTAATTTGATGTTGAACAAGATAAGAAATTAATCTTTTAGTTCTAGTTCCAAAAATCTTGCTCCTTTAATTGGATTATATACATACGACTCAATATCGTAAAATCCAAACGATCTATATAATTCTTGTGCTTTTTGCATTGTTGGAAGCGTATCAAGTCTAATATACCTGTACTTTAACTTTTTTGCTTCTTCAATTATCATCCCAATAAGTTTTTTACCAATTCCTAAGCCCCTATAATCATTACGGACATATAATCTTTTCATTTCACATATATCTTCTGAAATCTTACGCAGAGCAATACACCCTAATGGTTTACTATCAACTAATGCTAATATTAAAATTCCATCAGGTGGTCCATATTTCCCTGGTAGTGCATTTAACTCTGCCTCAAAATCTTGAAAGGCTAGGTCTATTTTCAATGACTGAGCATATTCTAGAAAAAGTTGCTTTATTTCTTGCATCATGTCTTGTCCTGTTATAAATTTAAACTCAATAATTTGCGCATTGCTTTCAGCTATAGGTTTCATAATCTCACTCCCCTTTTTTCCATATACTTTATTATAAATATGAAATATTTAATTCGCAATCTTACTACACTTGCATATTCTACATTTTTCTATTACTCCCGTTTTAATCTTTGATCAATGCTAAAGTGATTAATAAATTTATTCATGAAACAATTCCAAATATAATGTTGTTATAAAAATATTATATTTGTTATAATTAAACATTACAAGAAAATATAGTTAATCATCTTCCGAGTAATATCTGTGATAGTTTTTCTTCAATCATTAATAGAAATGATCACATGAGTTTGCTAGAAGTATCTTAAAAAAACTTAATACGATGAAAATTTAGAGCAAGCATATAAACTATAGTATTAATCTGGAATAACATGGAATAAAATTTCCTAAAAATACTAAAAAAATTAATTTCTGATACGATAATTATAGAAAGGGGTTGATGCATTTGATTTCAAATATAAGTTTATATCAAAATATGAATCAATATAGTATTAAAAAAAAGGACTTACAAAGTACTAAAGAAGAATCAAAAAATACTAGTGAATTAAAAAAGTATATTCGAAAGGGAAAATACATATACGAAGTAGATGGAAATGGGAAGGTTATTCAGATTGTAGGAGAAATAAAAAAGAATTCATATGGAAAAGAGCAGTTTTCTGCAGTTTTTGGAAACATAAAATTTGATGATCTTGACAAAAAGGATAAAGAATATATTAGAAATATAAAAAAAGAAACAGCTACATGTAAAACGCTCATTGAAGAAATGCAAAAAAAATCTATGACGAAAATACCTGGTCAATCTTTTAATACAAACTTGAAAATTAAAATGAAAGATATTATGAACGAATATGATAAACCTTTAAAATTTTGAAAAAATAACTTTTTATATTTATTTCTATTGAGTAATATTTTAGAATTTAGTATATTATAAGTATGAAAACTAAAATATTATATAAAGGAGCAGGCAACTGCTCTTTTTTTTAAAAGGTTTCACAGAACATACATTCGGAAGGAGGATTAAAAATGCAAGGTGGTGTAAGAAAGAGAGGCGATACCTGGTACTATTATTTCGAAGGTGGTAAAACAGAGAAAGAAGCCCTAGAGGCCCTAAGAAAAGCATTAAATGAATTTGAAAAATGTGGTTCTATGGTTGATGAAAGCAACATCAGTGTAGCAGACTACTTTGATTATTGGTTCAAAGAATATGTTTTAATAAACTGCAAATATAATACTCAGCAAGGATATAAAAATATTATAGAAAAACATATTAAACCTACGCTTGGAGTATATAAATTAAAAGCTTTAACGCCTGCTATGCTACAAGAGTTTCTAAATGAAAAGTGTAACAAAGAACACGCTTAAAGGGTTTTATAGTGTGTTATCCGGTGCTTTAAAAATGGCAGTATATCCATATCAGCTTATAAAAGAAAATCCTATGCAGTACATCTCTATGCCTAAATACGATGAAAAGAAAAAGGATAAAGAGGATTACAAGATTATTAGTTTAGACGAATTTAATAGGATTATAAAAAGATTTCCTAAAGAAAGTAATTTTTATATGCCTTTACAAATTGCTTTTCATACAGGAATGAGAGCTGCCGAAGTATGTGGTCTTACTTGGGATTGCATAGATCTTAATGAGAAAAAAATAAAAGTAGAAAAAATACTTTTATGCAAAGAAAAAGAATGGATATTTGGTACACCTAAAACGAATACCTCTCAAAGAGAAATATTTATAGGGAAAACGCTTATTAACATCTTGAAAAAGCATAGAAAATCTCAAATGGAAAATAAATTAAAATACAGAAGGTATTATACTGATAATAATTTTGTTTGCACTAGAGAAAATGGTGAATTCATTACTACAGACGGTTTGAAATATTTAAGTAGAGTTGTAAATTATGAACTAGGTATAAATTTTAATTTCCATTCACTAAGACATACTCATGCCACCATGCTTTTAGAATCTAGAGCCAACCTTAAAGATATTCAAAATAGATTAGGACATAGTAAGTTATCAACAACTATGGACACTTATTCACATGTAACTGATAAAATAAAAAATGATGCCGTAAATATATTAGAAAAAGCTATTAATAAAAAATAATCTGCCACCAAGTAAATCTGGCGGTGGCAGGAGGGTGGCAAATCATAGTTTTTACAATTTTAAATTCGCTGAAACACAGTTATTTCCTCACTATCTTAACAACAGTTTCGACATGTGTAGGGTGTCAACATTGCCATAAATTTATTTATACACTATCCTACAATATAAAGATAAGTATCTAAACTAGCATCTTCTGCTTTTTCAATTATTTTTATAAAATCTTCATGGTTATCTTCTGCACTTGCTTTTTCTAAAGCATTCATGTATTCATCTCTGTCTTCCATTTTTATTACACAAATCGGATATCCATTTCTCATTAATATTAAATTTGTAAGAAGTGTTGCACTTCTCCCATTTCCATCTATAAAAGGATGTATATACGTATATTTATGATGAAATATTGATGCAAGCTCTATTGGATGAAGCTTTTTTTATTCTCATTATACCAATAAATAAGCTCTCTCATTTGCTCTTCTACTAAAAAATGTTATGTACTCACGTACATAGCCCTCCTATGACTTTAATCACTTTATTTAGTCATAAAGTAAAATACTTATGAAAGAAATGAGCAATATGTATGATTATTATAGAGCCTATCTATACCCTTACTATGTGAAATCCTCAATGTATAATCCAAAGCAGTTTATTAAATTGAAGGATTATGGACCTGAACCATTTGTAGTTAATATTGAAGATGTTACTAAACAAAACAATAATTTTCGTATCTCTTTATGGACTGGAGAATACTTGCAACTTACCTTGATAAGTATCCCAATTGGAGAATCTATAGGTTTAGAGATTCATCCCAATCTAGATCAATTTATATGTATTGAAGAAGGTCAAGGTCTTGTAATGATGGGTGATAGAAAAGATAATTTAGATTTTCAAAGAAAAGTGTCTGGTGATTATGCCTTCATCATACCTGCAGGCAAATGGCATAATCTAATCAATACAGATAATAAACCAATTAAACTATACTCTATCTATGCTCCACCTCAGCATCCTTATGGTACAGTTCACAAAACTAAAGTAGATGCAGAAGCTGCTGAATAAAACCACTACTTAAAACGAAAAAGAAATGCTTAATTCTATCAAGACTAAGCATTCTTATTTTTTTAACTTTCCATATCTTATTCAATACTTGTATAGTATTTCAGAAGAAATATTTATAATAAGGTAATTAAAGTTAAATTTATATTAACATATTCTTGGTAACATATCCCCCTCTAATGATCCTATAATTCTTTTTCCTCCAATGAAGGTTTCCATAAATACTATGGATTTAATTTCACTCTTAACAAAGCTCCCAATTATTGACGCATCTTCACAACCTTCACATTTTCTAATTTCTTTTAATACACTTTCACATTCCTTTTGATCAACTACTAATATCATGCGACCTTCACAAGCTAAATAAAGAGGGTCTAATCCAATAAGTTGATTAACAGAAAGAACTTCTTTTTTTATTGGTATCTTTTCCTCTTTTAAATGAATCCCTATTCCAGAAAATTCAGCAATTTCATTTAATGCAGTTGCCAAACCTCCCCTTGTTGGATCTTTCATTAATTTGATATAATCTGCATATTTTTCAAGTTTTTCAATCACCTTATCTAATGGCATACAATCACTTTTAATATTTGCTTTCACTTTCATTTCGTATCTCTGGATAGCTATAATTGTGCCATGTTCACCTATGCCTCCAGTTACAATAACTTTATCCCCTTCTTTAATGGGTTTTGGCTCATATCTTTTATTTATTATGCCAATCCCAGAAGTATTAATAAATAATCCATCTACAGATCCCTTTTCTACTACCTTTGTATCTCCAGTAACAATCTTTACTCCAGTTTTTTTACATATTTCACCCATTGACTGAGCAACCTGTTCAAGTGAATCAGTCCTAAATCCCTCTTCAATAATAAATCCACAACTAATATACTTTGGGTATGCTCCAGATACAACTAGGTCATTTATAGTTCCACAAACTGCTAATTTACCAATATCTCCTCCAGAAAAAAATAAAGGCTTAACTACAAATGAATCTGTTGTGAATGCCAATTTACCTTGATTTACTTCAAACACACAAGCATCTAGAGAGTTTATTAACAGATTGTTATCAAAATGCTTATGGAAAATCTCCTTAATTAGTAGACTTGTATCCTTCCCACCATCACCATGTATTAATTTAATAGTATTCCCCATCCTACATTTCCTCCCTATGTTGATAAGCGATAGCACACGCTCCTTCTTTTGAAATCATACACGGCCCATAAGGACTTAAAGGAGTACATATCCCATCAAAAAGTTGACATTCTCTTGGTGTTTTATTCCCTAGTAAAATATCTCTACATGTACATTTAGTTGTATGTTTATTGCTTTGAATTTTTACTGTAAAGTTTTTTTGTGCATCAAGCTTTTTATACTTTTTATTAATTGTTAAAAAAGAGTTTTCAATTGTTCCAATTCCCCTCCATTCTCCATGGGAGATTTGAAACACTTCATCCATCAATTGATTAGCTGTAAGATTTCCGTTAGGTTTTGTACATCTTTTATATAAATTTCTAAATACTATCTTTTCATTGTTTCTAATTTGTTTTACTAAATAATGAATGCCACCTAAAATGTCCAGAGCTTCAAATCCACATACAGCTGCTGGAATATTATAATTATCTACTATAAATTCAAAATAGCTAGCACCTTTTATAGATGCTACATGACCTGGACAAATCAATCCCTGAATCTGGCTATCTGATTGTTTTAATATATAATGTAAAATTGGACTCATTAGCTTTATGGATGTAAGAAAAAATAAATTGTCAAGTTCCTTTTCAAAAGCCGTTTTAATAGCTAGAGCAATGATTGGTGCAGTAGTTTCAAATCCTACCCCAAGAAATATAATCTTTCTCCCTTTATTACCTTCTGCCATTTCAATTAAATCTAACGGAGAGTGAATTACCCTCACATTTTTTCCCTTACTTTTTTCATCTAGCAAACACTTTTTTGATCCCTTCACTTTTAATAAATCTGCAAAAGTAGCAATAGTAACCTCATAATTGTTTAACATTTCAATTGCTGTATCAATATATTTCTCATCGGTTACACATACTGGGCACCCAGGTCCGGACAGTAGTTTTATTTTAGGAGATAATACTGACCTAATTCCTAAATTAGATATCATATGTGTATGAGTACCACATACCTCCATAATTTTAATCTCTTTATCAGCCATTATGTTTATTTCATTAATTAAGTATTGTATTAAGTTTTTATTCATATCTTCTTTCATCCTTATCTAAAATACTTTTGAAAATATTAGATAAATCATTAAAATAGGTTTGATCCACCTTTTCAATAGCACACCCTGCATGAACTAATACATACTCCCCAACCTTTGGTTCATTAATCAATTGTATATTCACTGCTGTTTCTACATCCATTATATTTACCGTGGCTTGTATATTAGAAATATCTATAATTTGACCAGGAACTGCTATACACATTCTACCCCTTCCCTTCTATTGCATCTGCTATAGCTAATTGCCCTACTGAAATACCACTATCATTAATGGGAATCTGCTGATTATAATAAACAGTAAAATCCCTTTCCTTCAGTTTTTCTAATACATATACTAATAAATAATTATTCTGAAAAACTCCTCCACTTAAAACAACTTGTTTTATATCATACCGTTTACTTATTTTACAAACTAATTCTACCGCTATATTACCAATCGTATTATGAAATTTAGCTGAAATAATGGAATTGGGGATTTTATTTTCTATATCTTTTAAAACCCCCATTATAATACTGTTATAATCAATTTCACATATATTATCTTTTTCTATAATGCAATACTCATAATTTTCTTTAATAACAGGATTTAATATATTCTCTAATTCAATTGCTCCCTGACCATCATAGGTAATTCGATGACGTATGTTTAGTAAAGATGATACACAATCAAAAAATCTTCCCATGCTTGATGTTTTAAAACAATTTATGTTTTTTTCTAAAGCCTGGGTCACCATATAAATTTCTTCTTTATCTAATCTTTTAAATACTTTATTTTTATCATAATTAATTGAATGCAAATAACCTAAGGCAACTCGCCATGGCTCTCTTATTGCTTGATCTCCCCCTTGTACTGTCACATACTTAAGATGCCCTACTCTATGAAAATACTTCCTTGTTCCTACAAAAAATTCTCCACCCCAAATAGCTCCATCTGTGCCTAAACCCGTCCCATCAAAAACCACTCCAATTGCAGAATGAAATAAATTATGTTCTACCATACAACTGACCATATGGGCATGATGGTGCTGCACAGGAATTTTTTTCTTTAGTTGATATTTAGGATATTGCAGACATGAAAATCTTGAATAAAGATCAAATGCTAAAATATTTGGAGTAAAGTCTAATAACTCTGTTAAGTTATCTATTGCTTTTTCATAAGCACTATAAGCATCAAAATCCTTTAAGTCACCTAAATACTGGCTCATATATCCATAACCAGTTTTAGAAAGACAAAAGGTATTTTTCTGTTCTGCACCAAAGGCTATTATTTCATTATTCACCTGCATATTGACAGCATAAGGTGCATAGCCTCTTGCTCTTCTTATGACAACTTCTCTATTATTTATTACTTTTACTACTGAATCTTCTACAGGAATATTAATTTCCCGATTGTGCAGCAAAAAATAATCAGCAATATTATTTAAATACTTCATAGCTTTATCATTCTCGTGCTGAATTGGCCCTCCACTAATATTGCCGCTAGTCATTATAAGAAAGGAAATCTCCTGATCAAATAATAAATAATGTAGTGGTGTATATGGGAGCATAATCCCAATTTTCTTATTATTTGGAGCAATTATGTCTGGCAATATGCTAGATTGTTTTTTATTTAGAATTAAAATAGGCCTCTTATTACTTAATAGTATTTGCTCCTCTTTTTTATTAACATATGCTAGTTTTTTGACAGTTTCTATATCTTTTACCATAATAGCAAAAGGTTTATGAGGTCTATTTTTTCTCTTTCTCAATACCTTTATAGTTTTTTCATTTTCTGCTTTACAAGCTAAATGAAATCCTCCTAATCCTTTAATAGCAACTATTTTTCCCTGATTCATTAAATTAACCGTATCTCTAATTGGATCTTCACTTAATATCTCTTGTCCTTTAGAATTTAGTAATTTCAGAGAAGGACCACAATTTGGACAACAATTAGGCTGAGCGTGAAACCTTCTATTTACTGGATCAAGATATTCTGTTTCACAAATTGGGCACATTTTAAAATCTCTCATTGTAGTATTTATTCGATCATAGGGTAATCTTTTAATAATAGAATAGCGTGGTCCACAGGATGTACAGTTTGTAAAAGGATATTGATATCTTGGATTTACTGGATCAAGAATATCATTAAGGCACGCTGGGCAGGTGGCAACATCCCCTGCAACAAACTTAACCTCATTTTCCCCTGAGGTGCTTTTTACAATATTGAAGTCTTCATATCCTTTAAACTTTCTTGATATTACTTCAATCTTTTCTATCTTAGCAAGGTCTGGAGGTTCTTTTATTAGTTTTGTTATAAATGTTTTTATGTTATTTCGTTCTCCTTCTAAATCCACCACTAAAGCACTTCCTCGATTGCTTACCCGTCCCTTAATATTAAAAATCATTGCTTGATTATATACATAAGGTCTATATCCTACCCCTTGGACTACTCCCTGTATTTTTAGAATATATCTTCTTTTATTTGAATTATTATGTTCCAAATATCTCACCATGAATACTTTTTATAATTGCAGTTTGCTGCTCTATATCTTCCCTTTGGATTTCAATCTTAAGCTTGTTTGCTATCATATTTGGATTATGAAGCTTTAAATGCTCTTGTAAGTTTTCTTTATTTATATGACTATCATTATTTACCACTAAGATAATTTGTTCAATTTTATTTATTTTATTTTCATTACATATTTCTTTTAATGAATTAGAAATTTTATTCAGTAAGAAAGTATCATGCATATTAAGCCTCCCTTATGACCTTATATATAAATTTAAGAGTTTCGTCACATATACTTAAAAACTTATCCTTTAGTGTGTCACTTAACTCCAAGCTAAATTGTATTGTCTCTACTTCAATTCCTATAATGTATCCTTTAACCAATTTCTTATATGTTTTTAATAAGTTAATTAAACTAGGCTGATGCTGGGAGTAAATTTGGTTGTGCTGCTGTATAATTGCTTTTTCAATAGAAGTAATTGTTATTATCCCAGGAACTCTTCCAAAATAAGTTGAATCAATAATAAACAATAAGTCCTCATCATTTATTTTACTTAATGCATAATCAATATCTGCTTCTCCAAATATAACTTCTATTTTTTCTTTTTCTAACTCTAATGAAATCTCCTCCAAAATTTTAATGCCTATACTGTCATCCCCCATAATTCTATTCCCTACAGCAATACACTTAATCTTCATACTAAACAATCCTAATTTCAAAGGGAGAGCACCTATCACTAAATACATGAGTAGCGCAGGATACACATGGATCAAACGATCTAACTATTCTCCCAATTTCTACCGGATTTTTTATATCTTTAATTATTGTACCTATTAATGCTTTTTCAACTACTCCTTTAATTCCTTTAGAGTCTTCTGGGGAAAGATTCCAGGTGCTAGGAGTAATAATTCCATAATTTTTAATTTCTTTATTCCCAACAGACACCCAATGACCAAGTCCACCTCTTGTTGTATCTATTAACCCTTTACCTCGTTTCTTTTCAGGAAATTCATATCTACCTTGCTGTGCTGGTTTTAACTCTATTTTCTTCAATAGTCCTTCCATAATTTCTATAATTTTTTTCACTTCTAAAACTCTAGCAATGGTTCTATCCATTGTTGATATCCCCCTACTGTAGCCACCACTTAAATACATTCTAGCCAAGGGTCCAACTTCCATAGGATATCCTTCATATCTTGGTGCTTTAATCCAACTATAAGCTTCTTCTTTATATACATTTTCATCTACTGCTGAATCAAAGGGTCTTTGTTCTACCTTGTTTGCCTCATACCAAGCTCTATAAATATTTTCTGTTATCTTATCAGGATTAAATTCTTTTTTCTGATTATCAATTAATATCTGTGGTGCTATATAGAAAAGATCTTGTTCTTTATAAGTATCAAATACGCCATAGGACATTAAGTTTTTATATCCTTGCCCATTATAAAAATAGTCATGATAATACTCTCCTATGATATAAACATCGGGAATCATTTTGTTAATTACAAATTCTTTTATTCCATTCAGAATAGACTTGGCTTTGATAAATTTTGAAATATCTAAATTAACCGTTACTCCGCCTACAAATATTCCATGGTTATGAGGAGCTTTTCCTCCAAGAACAGCTAACATTTCATGGGCTAAACGGCTATATTGAATAGATTCAATATAATGCTTGGATAATTCCAAATTCAACTTTTCAGGCAGCCTATAATCATCATGATTTATACCATACAAGGGCTGAATTTCAGGTCCTTGAACAAAGTCTGGTAAGGTATATTGATAAAAGTGTCTTAAATGATTTTGTATAAATTCACATCCATGCATGAAGTCCCGAATCATTTTATCATTTTCATTTGGTGTAATATTTAATATATCTTCCAAAGCTAATGTAGATGCCATGGAATGTGCTGTAGAGCAGATTCCACATATTCTTTCTGTAAAATATATAGCATCTATAGGAGGTCTACCTCTTAGTATTTTTTCAAATCCTCTAAAAAGCATTCCACTACTTTTAGCATCAATAACTTCATTGTTCTCCACTTCTACTTGTATTTCGAGAAATCCACTGATACGAGTAATCGGATTAATTGTAATTTTATTTCCCATAATATCCTCCACTAAATACTTAATATCTTACAAAGGGTTCCATCCCATCTGGAAATCTTTCCTGAGCGCAACCTATGCAAGGAGTATTATCTTCTATTGGCCAGTTGACGTAGCCATTCCACTGCCTTACAGGACAATCAGTTTTTGTCACAGGCCCTCTACAGCCTAGCTTGAACATACACTCCTTATCACCTAATTTAGTAGCAAAAATTCCTTTATCAAAATACGATCTTCTGCTGCATCTATCATGGACGGTTATTCCATAAAAAATAATAGGTCTGTTTTTTTCGTCTAAACTAGGCTTGCCAAAAGCAACAAGGTTTGCTATAGTTCCAATAGCCCAATCAGGATGAGTAGGACATCCAGGAACCCTAATAACTTCTTTATCTAGAAACTGACTTACACTTACACTTCCTGATGGATTTGGTTTTGCTGCAGAAGGTCCTCCATAGGAAGCGCAGGTTCCTACCGCCACAATATATTTGGCCTTCTCTCCAGCCATTTGTATAGCTTTCATAGCCGTTATTCTTTCTCCACTATAATTAGCAATGATATTATAAAGACCATTATCCTTAGTAGAAACGGCTCCCTCAACCACAAGGATAAACACTGTGTCTAACACATCTAAAAACTCTCTAAAAGCTGCCTCTCCCTCTGCAGCCATAAGACTATTATTATACTTTAAAGTCACCATCTCTTTTAATAAGTAGATCACATCAGGGTTTTGTGCATTTAATAAAGAAATAATATTTCCAGAGCATCCAGTAGCTTCTAACCAAATTAAATTAATTTTTTTATGGTCTGAACGTCTTATTTCTTCTATTGCTAGGTTAATAATTTTTTTAGCTGTCATATCCTTAGAATCAAGGATTGGACATTTAGTAGATGGTTTATTCAAGTAATTCCCTCCCAAACTATTCTTCTAAAACGCCCACTTGGGGTAAATTTTTTAAAACTTCCAGTTTACCGCCATGGCATCCATTAAATTGACTAGTCAAATCTTTTCCAGCATATAGTCCAAAATGTGTTCCCCCTCCCCAGGTTGCCTCTAAACTCACATCATAAACGATTCCATTTACCGCTACATAGGCCGGTTTTCCATTTGATCCATCATATTGTGCTAATTCCTTAACGATAAAAACCCTTTGATCTGGTTGTATCTTTTCATTTAACTGATTTTCTCGGGTGTTTATCTCATGACAGTAACAGCTTTTCCAGTAATTAAAACGAAGCCTTTCATTATAAAGCAGTATTTCAAAAAACATCCTTTGATATGGATTAGTACTTAATGTAACCATATCTTTGTAATATTCTATATTTCTATATATTGATGCTAATATGGAATGGTAACGATTTTTATTATGCATCTCATTCCCTCCAGTATGTACTTCATTAAATTATATGCTAATCAATAATTGTTTATCATAGTAATCTTAGGATAAATAGTACTTCTCCCTAAGAAATACTACTATTTATGGCATAAAAATACTCCTATTTGTAGCAACATATTTTTACTACAAATAGAAGTATTTCTCTTTTATTTTTATATTATTTAATACTAATAAATCTTATTAACTTATGAAGGTTATATCTATGTGCAATTTGAAATAAGTATAATTTCTTTACCTTTTATTCTTCTATAATCTTCTTTACTTCTAAAGTTTCTCTTTCTTTTATTATTTCTTTTATAATAATTAGTACACATTTGCATTTGTCCAATATCTTGATGCGTGAGTTTCCCTATTTTTAAATCTGTTAATACAAAGCATTTAGCAATTCTATTATAAAAAACTAGATCTATAAAATAATAATCTCCATCTAGTGTTATTCTTTGCTGCCTTGATACAAAACAAAATCCTTTACCTCATTCCAATAAAAATTCTAATATATATGGATCTTTAACTAAATCTGCTGGATTATTTATTTTATATCCTTTATTTGCTAATTGTAACACCTCTTCCTTATTCTTACTAAGCACTAACCTCTCATATAGCAAAGAAGCTATTTGACGCTCCAGTTCTCTTACCGACCAATTTGATGCTATTGCTTCATTAAAGTAAAATTTTATTTTGTTTTCTTCTTCTATTTTGGATAGTAATAAATAATGACTACAACTCAATTGGTCATACAGTGTCTGACCTTTTTGAAAAGCTTTGTAAAATCTTCTCCTATATTTTAAATTAGTTACAGAGAATCCTTTTCCAAAATAATTTGTTAAATTTTTAGATATATGTTTTAATATATAATTTCCATATTCTGCTCTGTCATTTCCTTTTTGATCTTCTTCAACTATCATTCTTCCTATATTTCAATAAGCATCTACTATGGAAAATTTCACTGCTTTGTATGCTTTTTCTTTTGCTTTACTCGATACATTTTTTATATATGGCAAAATAACTTTCCACACACTTTAATCCCACGGTGGAAAATCATAGTTTTTACAATATTAAATTCGCTGAAACCCAGTTATTTTCTCATAATTTTCGCGACAGTTTCCACATGTGGCATCACGTTAGCCTTATACAATTTAACAAATTCAACGTCTGCAGGGGTAAATACTTATTTCCTATCCCCCATTGAAACTAAAGTGTCAGGTTCTATTGATGATCTCTTATCAATTGTTATCAAAATGCAAAACGCTTATAAGAAATAATGATTCTTATTTTCATTCATTTGGGAGTTCTTCAAACTTTGGTACTTTCTCAAGCTCAGTATCCCAATTTGCTTTGTTTGCATAATAGATATGTCCTTGCGGATCTATGTTTATATCACTGTCAATACTTCCTGCAGGAACGACCAGTAATTTTCCATCCATTTGTATATTTGGCAAAGCCGATCCACAATTAGTACAAAAACTTTTTATGTGCCCTTCTGAACGAAAATTAAAGGTTTTAGATTTTTCTTGACCAGACAGCCACCTTAGCTTGGCTGTAGAAGAAAATAGATTGGCTGCATGCGCTGAACCTGTATCTTTGCGACATCGCTCACAATGGCAAAGATAAAAATTTTCAAAATCTCCTTCTATTTCGTAAGTAACTTCACCACAAAGGCATGATCCTAAATATTTCATAATCAACTCCCCCTTCTTAATAAGCTCATCGCTTCATTAAAAAATCTACACTGTTACTTTATATTAGCTCATTTTTAACATATTAATATAGCATTCAACTTACTACGCAATCTATCCATCAGTAACTTATCTTTTGTTAAATCGTCCAGCCATTTTCGCAAAACACACTTTGAATAGGTTATCAGAAAGCACTATTTCTGTTTCCACAGACTAGAAACACACGAAACTATCTGGTTGAGTATAGGCTGAAACCCTTGATTCTATTCACTATTTTCTTGTCAACAGACAGACGGTCTCAACGTGCATTGTTTGTATAAAGTTAATATTTTATGGTAACTTAATTTATTTCAAAACATTTTATAATCCTCTGTATATGTTGGTATATCAGAGATTCAATATTTTACTGCAATTTACCAAAATCAATCAATCTATATTGTATTTTTACGATGGGTGGAAAGTCGGTGGAAAGTTTACTTTTTCCACCCCTCGTATTTTCAAGTAGTCTAAAACTTAATTTATTTAGTGATTTATAAATAGATTTTTTTAGAATATCTGTTAAAAGCCATGGTAGGGATTTTGCTGCAATATAAAAAATCTATTTTACTCAAAATGGAACATATTAAAGCTTAACACATTGACCATATGGTAATTGTGCAGACAGTGTCTGCACAATTTATCCCTTTAAATTTAATAGAGTATACGTTATATAGGATCAATTAGATTATTTAAATTGTATGCTTTATTTTAATTAATCTATAATGAAATTGGTTGAATTACAATCGTTTCAATATGTTTATTAAATACATCTTCTGTTTTTGTATATGATTTAGTAAATGCATCTACATTTTTTATTATTTTCTCTTTATCATATATAAAGAAAAATAAATTTGTAGATTTATAATGAAATGCATCTGATCCTAATTCTTCCGTAATATCTCTCTCACTCATATTATTTCTTGTGCATTTTATTTCTATGACTATATCATATTGATCTATAAAAATATCATATCTTACATAGTTATATCCCGTATCGTTGGGTATCTCAATTCTTGCCATAGGAAATATGGGTCTGATAATGGAATATAAAATTCTTTGAACATCATATTCATTACCAATTTTTATTTTATCTAAATCCTCTTTTAAAATTTTCCCCCTGCCATGGACCTTATCTTGGTACATTGTTTCAATGTGTTTATGAAAATTTTGTAAAATTCGTCTTACTATTACTAGGGCTATTTCCTGCGATATACAATCATCACTTAAACTACTACTTAAATATACATTGTTTGAAATATCATTAGCTAACCTACGAAGGAAGATTTTGCTGTAATCAATTTTCTTATTTATTTCTGTTTTTGTACTCTGTTTAGAAAAATCATTTTCTAAAATAATTGTTTCTGATTCAAACTTTAAAGCAATACTATTGTCACTAAAAATATTTTTCAATAACATTATTATAACTTCTCTTAACTCATTAAATATTTTTTTATATTCCTGTATATTACCATTAAAATTTATATTGTTTAATTCTTGTATTTGTTTTTCTATCTTAGACACTGCCTCTTGATTATTTATCCTCATTTTCATAATAAACAGCCCCTTTATACTTTTAGTGCACTCCCCATCTTAAGTAAAATAAGAATAAAGGATCTAATATATGCAAAATATTGTCTTTCCATTCAAAAACTTGATAAATTGCTTCTTTTTCATTTATAATATTTTGTATCTGTTTTAATGCATCCTTTATTTTTTGCTTATCTAATTTATCTTTAGAATTTTTTATTAAATTGTCTATTCTAATTTTAAGTTCATCTAACGTTAAGCCCATTAACGGAGGATCCTCTGCTATAGCTTTTATAATTAAACCATACACATCCATGGCTTCCCCTGTTACTACTTCATAAATTTTTCTTTGTTTTCCTCTTGTATTAGGCCCTTCTTTTAATACTTTTATAACATCTTTATATTCAAAATTCATAGTAGTAAATCTATAACTTTCCTCAAGCTTTGAATCATCAATTTCTATTTCATGTTCTATATTATCTATATCTAGTATAGTTGATAAACTTAAACATATATACTGCATCAATTGTGGAGATGTAAGACTTTCTGTTGCTATCTTCAAAGCAATTTCATCAGATATTTTCACGCCTAATTGATTAAAACCTTTTATTGCAATCTGCTTTAACTCTTCTTTATTCCATGGTTCTATATTTATTAAGCTCAATCTTCCTGTTAAATCAGCATTTTTTCTTATTGCATCATCAGCTCTATGAGGCAGGGATATTACTATGGCTTTAAATTCTTTTCTTATAGCATCTTTCAATTGCTGCGCTATATATGTTTGAACATCTTCTGGTGCATAGTGAAAATCATCTAAAACTAAAACTAATCCTTCTTCTTTAAAATAATCAATAACTCTATCTTTATTGGTAATATATTTTTCTGTTTTTATTAATCCCTTTCTAGAATTTTCATTTATACTATTGTGAGATTCTGAATACTCTCCCTCAATAGATAGTCCTACTTTAGAAGCTAAAAACTTCCAGAAATCATCACAAACTTTGAAGTCTCCACCTGAAACCTCTACTAACTTTTCAAATGCTATAACTTTTTCACATAAAACTGTTTTTCCCATCTTAGATGGCCCTATTATGGAAGTCAAGCATCCTGATATTTTTAATGCTTGGGTTAATCTAATCTCATAATTAAAATTTAATTCAGGTGAAATCCTTGATACATACGTATATTCTGGAAATGATCCTGGTTTAAATACCTGTTCAGATAGTAATTTCCCCATAATATAATCTCCTCTACTATTTATTATAATTACGCTTAAAATAATCCATATGAAATCATTTAATCTAATTTTATATAAATTTATTATTTTTAATCTAAATTGTTCATATTTAATGTTATTTATATATATTTTATCACACATACTATGATTTTAATCATTTTTTATATAAAACAAGCTTAGAATCTGTAATAACCATAAATTTTAATATAGTTTATAAAGGTAAAGCTTTTTAAATCATATCTCATTAATTATTAAAATAATATATCTTTTAAAAAATTTACCCATAATAAAAAGCACTCAACCCAAGTTGAATGCTCTTTATTATATTTAAACCTTTATCTATTACAGAACCATACACTGTAATCATCTACTAATTCTTTCGCTTCACCCTCAGCTTCCAGCAAACATAACTCGAATTCATATTTTCTTCTTCCTTTTTTTACATCAACAATTATTCCATGCAAATCATCTATCATAGAAATACCAGTAACTTTTAATTTATCACCGTCTACAATAAGTGAACCGTCATCACTTTCTATAACTTCTGCTTCAAAAGGAAATTTTAATTTAATCTTCAAATGATTTTCCCATACTTCTAATGCTTTCATATCGTCATCTTCTGAGATGTCTTTTATTATATTATAAATTCTTTTATCTTGTTCAGAATAAATTTCCCATTTCATAAATCATCTCTTTTGACCCTTACCCATTTTGGTAGACACGGTAAACTCGTGTTATACTAAAAGTGAAGGGAATGATATATATGACAAAACAATATAGTTCAGAATTCAAGTTAGAAGCTGTAAAAAGATATGAATCTTCAGGTAAGTCAATAGTATCAGTGGCTGAAGAATTAGGTGTAAAACCAACAACTATGCAAGGATGGGTTAATAAGTATAAAAAATCGCCAGAGTCACCTTTCCCTGGTAGCGGTAATCTAAGTCCGGAGGATGAAAAATTAAAAAAACTAGAGAGAGAACTACGAGAACTTAGAGAAGAAAACGAAATATTAAAAAAGGCGGCAGCCTACTTCGCCAAAAATCTAAAATAGATAGATTTAAGTTTATCAAGGCTAATCGCCATAAATACAGGATAGCGAAGTTATGCAGAGTACTTGATGTATCTAGAAGCAGTTACTATGCATGGGATAATAGACCTGAGAGTAAAAGAACAATAGAAAACAGAAAACTATTAAACGAAATTCAAAATATCCATAATAAAAGTAGAAATGTTTTTGGGTCTATTAAGGTTACCCGAATTATAAATAAAGAAGCACCAAAACCTATTAACCATAAAAGAATAGAGCGTATCATGAGTGAGAATGGCATAAGGTCAATAGTTTCTAAAAAATTTAAAGCTACTACTAATTCTAATCATAAATTTGCAGTTGCGCAAAACATTATAAACAGAGATTTTTCTACAAACAAGCCTAATGAAAAAATGCTTAGCGATATAACATATTTATGGACTGATGAAGGATGGCTCTACATTGCCGGTGTTATGGATTTATGCGGACAAAAAATTGTTGGATTATCCATGAGTGAAAGAATGACAAAAGAACTGGTAATCAATGCACTTAATGATGCTTATACAAGAGCTGGAAAACCTACTGGTGTTATCTTACATTCAGACAGGGGTTCGCAATATTGCTCTTATGACTACCAGTATCTTATAAAAAAATATGGTTTCACTTGCAGTATGTCACGTAAAGGCAACTGTTGGGACAATGCTCCAATGGAATCATTCTGGGGTAAGCTAAAATGTGAATGGATCTATGGAAAGCACTTCAAAACCCGTAATGAGGCTAAAGCTGCTGTGTTTGAGTATGTAGAAATATTTTATAATAGGCAAAGAGTTCACGCCTCTAATGGTTATCTGACTCCAGAAGAATTTTATAATAGATCAATCAAAAAATTACAATTAGCCTAACAATCAAATACTTAGCTATTTTACGATAAACAGAGATATAACGAGTTTGATGTGTCTATTTTATTGGGGAAAGGTCACTGTTGCAGTTATCACTAATTGAGGCAGTAAAAACTCGGGACATATTCCAAAGCATAAAAGCCCTGCTATGGTTGGCTTATGTTCATTATCTATCTTTCTTAGGACACCTAACTTTTCTAATCCTACCTCATAGTTAAACTTTGAAAAATTAGGGCTTTTCTCTCTTATATACGCCATATATTTTTGTAGTAATTCTGCATCTAAATCCTCTAGGGTAGCTCTTTCTACTACTCGTAAATCTTCTTCTTGAAAAGATAATAAATACGAGAGCATAATAATTTTCCACCCACTTTCATCCGACGGTGGAAAATGGGTGGAAAATTATAGTTTTTACAATATTAAATTTGCTGAAACCCAGTTATTTTCTCACTATGCGACAAACCGTTTCGACGTGCATTGTATGAGGAAACATATCTACTGGCTGTATTTCTACTGCTTTATATCCTCTTTCTTCTAAATAAGCTAAATCTCTCGCAAGAGTAGATGGATTACAGGATACATACACTACCTTAGTTGGATTCATATTTACAATAGTTTCTAGTACTTTTTCATCACAGCCTTTTCTCGGGGGATCCACCACTACTACATCAGCTTTTTTACCTTCTTCATATAAATAAGGAACGACTTCTTCTGCTTTTCCTACATAAAACTGGGCATTTTCTATATCATTTAATTCTGCATTTATATTTGCATCCTTTATCGCATCTTCTATTATTTCTACCCCATATACCTTTTTCGCTTTTCGGGCTAAAAATAAAGATATGGTTCCTATTCCACAATATATATCAAATACATTTTCATTTCCTTTTAAATCAGCATATTCTAAAGCTTTATTATATAACACCTCTGTTTGAATAGGGTTTACTTGAAAGAAAGATAAAGGAGATATATTGAATTTAAGATTACCTATATAATCTTGTATTTTTCCGTGTCCATATAAGACTTTATTTTCTTTTCCTAAAATCATATTTGTCTTTTCTTTATTTATATTTAAAACCAAGGTCTTAAATCCTGGTATATTTTCCTTTAGCACATATATTAATTCATTCACATTTGGAAGCTTTTTTCCATTGGCCACAAGAATAAGCATGACTTCCTTTGTTTTAAACCCTACTTTAGTTACTACATTGCGTAAAAGTCCTTTATGCTCTTTTTCATCATATATACTTACTTTAAAGTTTTCTATATAATTTTTTATTATTTCAATTATTTTATCATTTACCTCATGTTGTATTAAGCACTTTGAAGAAGGAATAATTTCATGACTTTTTTTCTTATAAAACCCAAGTACAGCCTTTCCATGGCTCATCCCTATAGGAAACTGTGCTTTATTTCTATATCGAATAGGCTTTTCCATTCCTATTGTTTCATGTATAACTATATCTTCTATTTTTCCGATTCTTTTTATGGTTTCTCTTACCATATTTGTTTTTATTTCTAGCTGCTTTTGATAATCTAGATGCATCACCTGACAGCCTCCGCATTCACTGAGCTCTTCATTGCATAAAGAATCAACTCTAAAAGGAGATTTTTCTATAAATTCTATAATTTCTCCTACTGCATAATTTTTCTTTGCTTTTGTTATTTGTACCTTTATTTTATCTTGAAACAATCCTCCATCTACAAACACAGTAAATCCTTCATATTTTCCAATTCCTTCTCCCCCATGGCCAATATCTACGATATCAACAACATAGTTTTTTCCTTTTTCTAGCATCCTTTTTTTCTCCTTCACACTTCATTATGGTCTATTCAGCTTCATTTTTCTATTTCATCTATTAATATTACCAAAAAACAAAAAAGTCTTCTATACAAAATTCTAAAGTAGACTTTTTTATTTTCTTTTTTATTAAAAATCTCTAAAGTCGTATAGTATGTACCCCTAAAAATGCCCATATTATTTTTGATTGCGATTTTTAAACCCTAGATTTTTCCTTATACTTTACATTAAAAATCTAGGGTTTAACGTGAGCAACAAAAATAATATGGGCATTTCACACACAATCTATAACGAATCAACTCTACACAAATAAATCTTTGCTTTTATATCCTCTATATCCTTGCATCATAGCAAATGCAAGTAAAATAAGTGCAAGTATTGGAGGAACAGTAACTAAGGCTTTTGCTAGTCCTGCAGACCTTCCTGTAGCTTGTATTACATCAGAAATTGCTTTTTGATAATTTGCCAGGGCATAAATGCCATATCTTATCCATATAAAAGAAGTCATAAGTGCAACAGGAACAACAGATAAACTCATATATAATCCATTAATAGATCTATTTTTTACCCCTCTTATTCCTAAAAATATAGGAACGAAAAATAAAGCTGGAAGGACAAATCCAAAGTATTGGGGAGATAAAGCTAAAAATAATACAGAAGTAAATATAAAGCTTCTAAAATACTTGTTTACATAATTAGAACTTCCTTCAAAATCTCCTTTTGCTGCTTTTAAATAGCGTATATACGCTTCTATTTTCGTTGCATTATTTTTATCTTTTTTATTTCCTTTTAGTTCCTTTACCAATTCATTTCCCTTTTTATATAAAGAATCATACACTTCCTTTAAATCACTTGATACCTTTACATTTTCATATGCCTTTGAAAGCATAGACAATTCCTTTAAATATTTTTCTTTTTTAGAGTTCTTTATTTCTTCTAAGGTTTTTATAATATTAGATAAGTCCTTTATTGTATTAAATAATTCTAAGGTCTTCACTTACGCCACCCCCTATATATTGTCAAATAATTCTAAAAAGTATTTTTTATTATTTTATCATATCTAAGTATAGATTTGTAAAGTATCTATTGGATTTTTAAAAAAGTCCCAATAAATTTATTGGGACTTTTTATAAATTATTTGATTATTTTTTTCCTCCACCTAAAAGAGGTTTCATCGTAACAGCAATACATATAAATATTACTGCCCATACTGTTCCCATAAAGCCTATAGCTGCGCCAGTCATAATATCCCTCCTTATATATTATAAACGAATAGACACTTTATTTTCATCTAATTCTTTACCATACTTGCTCTTAATAGATTTATAAGATTGCATAAATCCTGTAAGAATTACGACAAATATAACAGCTCTTGCTCCATTTACCCAAGGCACCAATTGAGGCGTTTTTTCAACAAAAGATGGAACTGCTTTAAAGTATCCCGCCTTCATAAAATCTATTGTAGAGAAGAATAATAATGCAGCAATTGAAAGTGGTGTTAATACTCTATGGAATATATTAAAGAACCAACTTGGTACTTGCCATATTCCTCCTCTGTTCATTTCTTCTAAAGCTTTACTTCCAGCTAACCAAACAGCTGCAATTACTTCCAGTAAACCAAGTACAATTAATAGATAGGTTCCTACCCAGTTATCTACTTCTGTAAAATATGCAAGGTCTGCTGTTTTTGTTAATATTGGCTCAAGTCCAACTGGAAGACCTACGATAATATACCCAATGAATACTGCCCAAGCAGCTTTGCTTCTTTCCATTCCTAAATCTTCTTCTACTAGTGCAACTAAGTAGTTATACATTGCTATAGCAGAAGTGAATCCTGCAAAGAATAATAATAAGAACCAAAGAGAACCTACAATTTGTCCTCCACCCATTGTTCTAAATACGTTAGGAAGTGCTATAAAGGAAAGTCCAACCCCAGCACCTACTCCATCTGGTCCAAGGAAAGCATAAGCTATTGGAATAACCGCTGTTCCTCCAAGTATAATTTCAGCAAATTCATTTAATGAAATCGTTGCAAGAGAAGATACAACAACATCATCATCTGGTTTTAAATAAGAAGCATAGTTACATATAATACCCATTCCTATTGATAATGTAAAGAATATTTGTCCTGCAGCTGCTATTGCTGACTTCCAACTTAAAGCTGTAAAATCAGGATTCCATATATAGTTAAGTCCTTTCATAGATGACCAATCAGGATTTACAGGAGATCCTATTGTTAAAGCTCTTATTGCAAGAATAATACCAAATACATAAAGCACAGGCATCATTAATTTTGCCCAAGCTTCAATTCCTTTTTGTACTCCACGCATAACCGCAAATCCAAGTCCTGTTAAAGCAATGATCCAGAAAGTAAATACCATAGCTGGATTTTGAATATAATTTACAAATATTTCACCTGTAGAGGTAGCTGGATCCATATATCCGCCTGTGATTGATAAGAAACTATACCCTAAAGTCCATCCTATAATATGATTATAGTAAGAGTTAACAAGTAGGGTTACCGCAAAAGCAATTGCTCCTGCTAAAGCGCCTATAAATGCAGCAGTTTTTGGCTTTGTTCCTTCTCTAGCTTGTAAATAAACCATCGGTCCAAGTGTTCCATGACCGTATTTACCACCATAGCGTCCAAGATTCCATTCAATAAGCATAACAGGTATACCAATTAAAATAAGTGCAGCAAAATAAGGAATCATGAATGCTCCACCGCCATTACTTGCGGCTTGATACGGGAATCGCCAGAAGTTACCTAGTCCTACAGCATTTCCTGCCATGGCTAGAATAAGTCCTATTTTAGACCCCCAGTTTTCTCTTGATTTTCCCATGTTGTGTCTCCCTCCTTTTTTTAATACTGTAATATATATATATGCATGGGTAAAAAAAATATATATATTTATTAGGTATTATACTATTTTTACAAAAAATAATCAAACACTTTTCTTATTTTTCTGAAATTTATGAATAAATCAACAAATTTTTACATCTATAGATTTTATAATACATTTAAAGATTTTTTTACGCATTTTTTTGATTCTATTCGATAATAAATTAACAGAATAAGGATTTTTGAAGTCATTTTTTTGTCATTTTTTTGTTTTTTTTAAATTTTCTTTCTTATTTCGACTCAAAAAATGGCCATCATAGAGATAGCCACTTTCTTCATTTCATTATATTTTAAATTTACTAATTTCTTTATTTAAATCTATAGCAAGATCACTAAGGATATTCGATGCTTTTGATACTTCCTCCATAGCATTTGATTGCTCATCCATGGAAGCGCTAACCTCTTGTGATGCTGCTGCTATTTCCTCAGATACAGCAGAAATACTTTCTATTCCTCGTACGATAGAATCCTTATCTTTATTTATATTATGTACATACTCTCCAATGAATTGAATTTTTTCTGTTATTTTATCAATAGATTGATTAATTACATCAAAAGAACGGTTAACTTGGAAAACTGAACTAGATTGCTTTCCTACACTTTCTTTTAATTGCTTCATAGTTTGTACCGTTTTATCACTATCGCTTTGAATGTTTTCAATAATTCCTTTTATTTCATTCGCTGCGGTACTAGAACTTTCTGCAAGCTTTCTGATTTCATCTGCAACCACCGAAAACCCCTTTCCATGTTCTCCTGCTCTTGCTGCTTCAATAGAAGCATTTAATGCTAGTAAATTGGTTTGACCTGCAATAGAAGTTATGGTATCTAATATATAGGCGATATCCTTGGCTCTATTATTTAGCTCTGTAATCTCTATCTCTACTTTTTCTGTTCCTTCATTATTTATTTTCGTTGTTTCTTGCAATTCCTTCATCACTTTAACACCATTTAAATTTGCATGAATCACTTCATTGGTAGAGTGTATCATATCCTCTGTATTATAAGAAAGTTCATTTAATTTATCTGCTAAGCGGGTTGTAAGAGTGACTCCATCCTCTGCTTCTATAGCTTGCTGCGAAGATCCCTTTGCAATATCTTCTATGGCTGTTGCTACTTCTTCTGCAGATGCACTAGTTTTTTCTGCACTTTTCGCTAGGCCTTGTGCAGATAAATTTACTTCACTTGATGCATCTTTTACACTTTTTATGAGTTTTCCTACATCTTCCAACATTTCGTTAAAACTTTCACCAATTTGACCTATTTCATCTTTATTTTTAAAATTACATCTTACAGTAAAATCCCCTTCTTTGATTTTTTTCATGTTACCTAAAAGTAAATTAATTGGTTTTGTTATGCTTTTAGAAAATAAAATAGAAATAAAAATAGCCACTGATAAAGCAATCATTCCAATAACCATTGCATTGTCAAACAATACCTTGGTATCCTCTCTAATCTCATCTTTATATACGGTTACAAGAACAGTCCATTCCAAAGTATCTATTTTTGTAAATATCCCTAGTTTGTCTTCTGATAGACTATTTTCTTTTCTACTATATTCTACAATACCTTCTTTATTTTTTTCTATTTCTTTTGTCACCGCTTTTATATCTAAAAGCGTTCCTATAAGTTCTTTATGCTTATGCATAATGATGTTTGAATTTTTATCCATCAAAACAGCATATCCATTTTTTCCAATTTTCAATCTATTTAGCTTATTTGAAAAATGATCTAAAGAAATATCTATTCCTAGCACACCAACAAATTCATTTATATTTAGCGTATTATATACAGGTACATATACGGTCATCACTCTTTTGCCATTTGCTATATCCACATAAGGATCGGACCATCGTATACCATCTTTCACTACAGCATCTTTATACCAGCTTTTTTCTGTAGGATCATATCCTTGTGGTAATTCAGCTTCTGGATATATATACATTTTTTTATCTTCTGTGGCTAAGTAAATGTTTTCCACAGATTTATGTGCTTGCTTAAAGCTTTCAAAAGTTTTCATCATCCATGGCTGTGAAGGTGGATATACTAATATTTGCTGTACATTTGGATCTCGAGACATTTGAAAAGCACTCTCTTCATAATCCTCTATAAAAGTAATAATATTTTCTTTTATTTGCTTTGCTATTTCCATTGAATTACTTTTCATATTATCCTCTATTGTCTTTGTTGCTTTTAAATAAGAACTTACACCTAATATACTCAAAGGAATACCGATTAATAAAATAAATACAATAATCATTCTGAAACCGATTCCATTTTTAGTTATAAGTTTTTTTGCCAATTTTATCCCTCCTTTTACTCTTGAAACTTTATTTTATCATATTTTATTAGCATTTTAAATGTTAATAAAAATGAGAAAAAATCCCAATGCATTTGTTTCCTATCACTGGGATTTTTATATACTTTATTACTCTACATTATATTTTAAATTTACTGATTTCTTGATTTAAATCCATAGCAAGACCACTAAGCATATCTGATGCTTTTGCAACTTCATCTATGGCGCTTGCTTGCTGATCCATAGATGCACTCACTTCTTCTGATGCTGCAGCAGTTTCCTCTGATACAGCAGAAATGCTTTCTATTCCTCGCACAATAGAATCTTTATCTGTATTTATATTATGCACATACGCTCCAATAGACTGTATTTTTTGGGTGATTTTTTCAATGGATGAATTAATCACATCAAAAGAATCATTTACTTGCACTACCGCACTAGATTGTTTTGTGGCACTTTCTTTTAGCTCGCTCATGATTTGTACTGTTTTATCACTATCACTTTGTATATTTGCTACAATTCCTTTTATCTCACTTGCTGCATTACTAGAGCTTTCTGCAAGCTTTCTAATTTCATCTGCAACTACTGCAAATCCTTTTCCATGCTCACCTGCCCTTGCTGCTTCAATAGATGCATTTAATGCTAGCAAATTGGTTTGATCTGCAATAGAGCTTATAGTATCTAATATGTTGGCTATATCCTTTGCTTTATTATTTAGCTCCATAATCGCTATCCCTACATTTTGCGTTCCTTCATTATTCGATTTGGTTGTTTCTTTTAGTTCTTTAATAACCTGTACGCCATTATCATTTGCATCAATCACTTCTTTTGTAGCACTTAACATATCTTCTGTGCTATCAGAAAGCTCATTTAGTTTATCTGCTAAACTAGAGGTAAGAGCTGCTCCATTTTCTGCTTCCATGGCTTGCTGAGAAGATCCTTTTGCGATCTCTTCTATGGTTCTTGCCACTTCTTCTGCAGATGCACTCGTCTCCTGGGCACTTGCTGCTAGGCTTTGTGCGGATAAATTCACTTCTCCAGATGCATCCTTTATATTCTTAATGAGCTTTCCTACATTGTCTAGCATTTCGTTAAATCCATCTCCTATTTTTCCCATCTCGTCTTTATTCTTAAAATTGCATCTTACCGTAAAATCTCCTTCTTTTATTTTTCCCATGTTCCCTAATAATTCATTAATTGGCTTCGTTAAAATCTTAGAAAATGATATAGCAATAAAAATTGCAATTATTAAAAATATAATCCCTATTAGTAAAGTGTTATAAAATAATACCTTAGTGTCCTTTGTTATTTCATCATCATACATGGTTATAAGAATAGTCCATTCCAATGTATCTATTTTTGTAAATATACCCATCTTATTTTTTAAAACATTATTTTCTTCTCTTTTGTATTCTATGATTCCTTCCTTCGATTCTTGTATTCCTTCTTCTATTTCTTTTATCTCTAGGGGTTTTCCTATCATTTCCTTTTCTTTATGGGTAATGATATTTACATTTTTATCCAGCAAAACAGCATAGCCATTATCCCCAATTTTCAACGCATTTATCTTATTTGAAAATTGCTCTAAATCAATATCTATGCCTAGTACCCCTACAAATTCATTATTATCAAAAGTGTTATAAATTGGCACAGATAATGTTATAACCATTTTTCCTGTAAGGGCATCCACATACGGATCACTCCAAGTAACTTCATTCTTTTCAACTGCTTTTTTATACCAGTCTCTTTGAGTTGGATCATAATCAGAAGGTAATTCTACTACTGGATAAATATGCATCTCCCTGTTTTTCGTTCCCAAATAAATCCCTAACACATCTGCATGGGATTCTTCATATCCTTGAAAGCTTTTTAGCATAAAAGATTTAGCAGTTTCAGCAATTAAGATTCTTTGTACATTTGGATCTTTAGACATTTGAATACTGCTTTCTTCGTATGATTTTATAAAATTATTTATATTGCTTCTTATCTGCCCCGCCATTTGTAAAGAATTTTCTTTCATATTTTCTTCTATTGTATTCGTTGCTTTAAAATAGGAGGTGCCTCCTACTATACTTAAAGGAATGCTAATTAATAAAATAAACACAACAATAAGTTTTGTACTAATTCCACCCTTCATTTTTAATCCTTTCTTCATCTCCCTCTTTCCTTTCCTTCATATATTTTCTTTACGTTATATTTTTCGACATTTTTTGATAAAATTGAACATATAAAATATTTCCAAAAAAATAAGAAGTCACATCTTCCTGATGTAACTTCTTATTTAAAATGATCATTTATATTTTAAATTTATCAATTTCTCGGTTTAAATCCATAGCAAGTCCGCTAAGTATATCCGATGCTTTTGCCACTTCATCTATGGCACTTGCTTGCTGATCCATGGAAGCACTCACTTCCTCTGATGCTGCAGCGGTTTCCTCTGATACAGCCGAGATACTTTCTATTTCTCGTACAATAGAATCCTTATCTTCGTTTATAGTATGCACATATTCTCCAATGGATTGTATTTTTTGGGTGATTTTTTCAATGGATGCATTAATCACATCAAAAGAATCATTTACTTGCATTACAGCGCTAGATTGTTTTGTGGCACTTTCTTTTAATTCACTCATGATTTCTACTGTTTTGTCGCTATCACTTTGAATATTTACAACAATGTCTTTTATCTCGTTTGCTGCATCACTAGAGCTTTCTGCAAGCTTTCTGATTTCATCTGCAACTACTGCAAATCCCTTTCCATGCTCTCCTGCTCTTGCTGCTTCAATCGATGCATTTAGTGCCAATAAATTAGTTTGAGCTGCAATAGAAGTGATGGTGTCTAGTATATTAGCAATATCCTTTGCTCTATTATTCAGCTCTGTAATCGCCGCTTCTACGTTTTGTGTTCCTTCATTATTAGATTGACTGGTTTCTTTTAGTTCTTCAATGACTTTAACCCCATTATCATTTGCATGAATTACTTCATTCGTAGAATTTAGCATATCTTCTGTATTTTGTGAAAGCTCGTTTAATTTATCTGCTAAACTAGAGGTAAGACTTGCTCCATTTTCTGCTTCCATGGCTTGCTGGGAAGATCCTTTTGCGATCTCTTCTATAGTTCTTGCCACTTCTTCTGCAGATGCACTCGTCTCCTGGGCACTTGCAGCTAGACTTTGTGCGGATAAATTCACTTCTCCAGATGCATCCTTTATATTCTTAATGAGCTTTCCTACATTGTCTAGCATCTCATTAAATCCATCTCCTATTTTTCCTATCTCATCTTTATTTTTAAAATCACATCTTACAGTGAAATCTCCTTCTTTTATCTTTTCCATATTATTTAAAAGTACATTAATAGGCTTTGTCATGCTTTTTGAAAATAAGATAGCAATAAAAATAGCGATTAATAAAGAAATAAATCCAATAATGAATGTATTATAAAATAATATTTTTGTATCATCCTTAATTTGGTTGTAATCAAAGACGATTAGAACCGTCCATCCTAAATCTTCTATCTTTGTAAATACACCTAACTTATCTTTTTCTATTGTTCCTTCTTTTTCCTTAAAATCCACAGTTCCTTCATTATTCTTGGATACAACTTCTTCAACTTCCTTTATATTGATCTTCTTTCCTATTAATTCTTTATTTTTATGGGTTACAACATTTAGATTTTCATCTAATATAACTGCATATCCACCTTGTCCAATTTTTAATTTATTCATTTTTTCAGAAAGAAGATCTAAGGAAATATCAAATCCTAATACCCCAACAAACCCATTGTCCCCTAGCTGATTATATACTGGCTTAACTAAGCTAACAATCATTTCTTTTGTAAAAGCATCTACATACGGATCCGTCCACATCATATCGTTTTTGCTCACGCTATCCTGATACCAAGGTCTTTGCGTTGGATCGTATCCTTCTGGAAGTTCTAACTCAGGATATACATGCATATCACTTTTATTTGTTCCTAAGTAGACATATTGAATGGATGGGTGTGCTTTTTGAAAAGTTTCAAAAGTTTTCATCATAAAGGGTAATGCTGTTTCTGCCGCTAAAACCCTTTGAACATTTGGATCATTTGACATATGATTCATACTTTCTTCATTTGCTACTATAAATTCTTTTATACCCTCTTTTACCTGATTTGCAACTTCTTTAGAACTTTTCTGTAAATTTTTTTCTAAAACCTTTGTTGATTTGAAATAAGAGCTTATTCCCAAGGTGCTCAGGGGAAGGGCTAATAGTAAAACAAAAACGACAATAAGCTTAAATCCTATTCCTCCTTTTATTTTCAAGCTATTTTTCATTTAAACACTCCTTTCATTCTTTCTTTATTACATTTTATACCCTTTTTTATTATATTTTATTATATTTCGTCATCTTTTTTAACTTTCTGAATAGTTTTTTTATTCAATTTATTTTCAAAAACAAAGAAATGCCCAATATTAAAAAAAATATTGGGCATTTCTTTATCCTTCAAAAACTTTTACTACTTCTTTTAACATTTCTTTTATAGGTAAATGATAGGGACATTTTGTTTCACAAATTCCACAGGCAATGCATTTAGATGCTTGATTTCCTAATGCTTTGTATCGCTCCATAGACCATTCTTTTAAGTTATATCTCGTATAATACCCTTCTAAAATAAACTGCATTGGAATATTTATGTTCTCACTACAAGGAAGGCAGTATCCACATCTTCTACAAAATTTATTTCCTAATACCTTTTTTATTTCGCTTATTTTATTTATTTCTTCTTCTGTTAAAGAAATATTATCACAAGCTACATTTGCATTTTCTATTACCTGATCTATATGATCCATTCCTGGAATCACTACGTCTACAAAATCTTTGGATAAAATATATCTTAAAGCAAGCTTTCCATCCTCTAAAGCCCCTCCTGCTAAAGGCTTCATGATAATGGTTCCTATATTTTTAGTTTTTGCTTTTTTTAAAGCTTCTTCTCCTTGGTTTTCAACGATATTATAAGGAAACTGAATGGTTGAAAATTTATCTTCTTCCACTGCTTTATGTATAACCTGTGCACTATGGCTAGATATTCCTATTTCTCTTATTTTTCCTTCTTTTTTAGCTTCTAAAAGAGCATTATATCCTCCATTTTCTTCAAATACCTTATCATATTCTTCTTCTTTTACATTGTGCATTTGATATAAATCAATATAATCTCTTTTTAAATTTTTAAGGCTTATTTCTATCTCTTTTTTCATGACATCATATTCTCTTGCCATGGATTTTGTAGCAATAATCCAATAGTTTGGATCTTCTTTGATTGCATTTCCAATGAATTCTTCACTTACTGTATATCCTCTTGCCGTGTCTATAAAGTTCATTCCTGCTTCTTTTGCTTTTTGAATTAAATCACAGGCTTTTTTTTCATCCACTCTTTGAATTGGGATTCCTCCAAATCCTACTCTATATATTTTAAATCCAGTTTTTCCAAGTGTTATCAAATCAGCACCCCCCTTTTTCTTTATTTTATCAAAATTTAGCTTCTTAATGTAGCTTTTATTCTATCTGTATTTAAAATTAGATTCAGCCCATCCTCTATTGATTTTACTACTATATCAGAACTTGCTAGAAGTTTTCCACAGCAGCCTTCTTCTTCTATTACGCCAATTGATACAGTACTTTCTTCAAACATCTTTATATCATTGAATCCATTTCCCATACAAAGGGTTTTGTCTCCTCCTAATTCTTTTACAATATTTTTTTTCCATATCCCTGCATTTTGAGAAGGAAAGGTTTTGATTTGAAGTCCTAAATCAGCACATTCTTTTTCTACAGTTCCATAGGTATCTGCAGTTAATATATATATATTTACGATTTCTTTTATTTTTAATAACTTTTCTTTTATATTTTGATTTATTTTCCCATTTACTGCAAGGGTTCCATTGTAATCAAATACAATATTTTCTATTTCCAAGGTATCTCTTCCTGGAATATCTATTCGTATCATCAAATCATCTCCTCTTTTATCCATAGATTCCTTCCATGTATTCTTTTGTTTTTTCATCTTTTGGATTTTCAAATAGTTCCTTTGTGGTATTGTATTCGATAAGCTCCCCCTCTAATATAAAAGCCGTATAATGAGATATTCTCTTTGCTTGTTGTAAATTATGAGTTACAATAACAAGAGTATATTCCTTTGAAAGATTCATTAACATATTTTCTATATTCATTGTGTTTTTTACATCTAAGGCAGAGCAGGGCTCATCTAACAGAAGAATTGTAGGCTCTACTGTTAATGCTCTTGCAATACAAAGTCTTTGCTGTTGTCCTCCAGATAGCTTTAAAGCAGACATATTTAAATCCTCATATACTTCCTCATATAATCCTGCAATTTTGAGCTTTTCTTTTATCATTTGATTTAGTACTTTTTTCTCTTTTATTCCATAATAAAGAGGTGCATAAGTCATATTCTTATATATAGAAAAAGGAAAAGGCGTAGGGTTTTGAAATACCATTCCTATTTTTTTTCTTAATTCTTCTTTTTCTATATTTTTTATATTTTCTTCTTCTAGAAATATTTCTCCTTCTAAAGAAAAATTTTTTTCTTCTTCCCCCATTCTATTTAAAGTTTTGAGCAGCGTAGATTTTCCACATCCAGAAGGACCAATAATAGCAGTTATTTTATTCTTTTGAATTTCCAAATTAATATCCTTTAGTATTTTTTTATTTCCAAAGGAAACCTGTACCTGATTCATTTTTAATGCTATATCCAATTTTAATCCTCCTTTTTTATTCTACTCATCATTCCTAAAATCATATGAATAAAAATAACAATAAAAATCAAAATAAGGGCTGTTCCATAAGCTTTATCCGTGGATATTCCTTCTCCAATTAAAATATACAAATGATAAGGAAGCGCCATTACAGGAGAAAATAAAGATTTCGGTACAGGTGCATACATAACAGCTCCTGTAAGAATAATAGGAGCTGCAGCACCTATTGCAAATCCTCCACCTAAAGCCATGGTTGAAAAAATATTCCTTTTGCACATAGGCAAAATAAGCTTAAATAAAGTATAGGATTTTGATGTTCCAAGGGCATAAGAAGAATAGATTAAATCTTTTGATATCTCACTTAATATTTTCTCTACCCGTATTTCAATGGATGGAAAAATCATAATTCCAAGGGTCATTCCTGCAGACAATAAAGATATTCCTATTTTTAAATGCATCACAAAAAAGGTATATCCAAAAAGTCCTAAAACAATAGAAGGCACCCCTGCTATACACTGAATAATAAGACGCATGCTTGTTAAAATTTTTTCATTTTCAGCGTAATAATGTAAATAGATTGCAGTAGATATTCCTAATAAAGAGGAAACCATGCATCCTATAATAGTGAGATATATACTCCCAAGAATAGCAGGAAGTATTCCCCCTTCCATTCCAAGAGGCATTCCCTTTGGACTATTGAATATAAAATCAAAACTTATTACCTTTATTCCTTTTATAAAAATATATCCGATGATATAAAAAACAAAAGATAATACGATTACAGTACTACTTATACACCATACTTTCAGAAAGTTATTTTTCATCTTTTTATCCTCTTTCTAATAACTTATATTCTTTTTCATATAATAAAAAATAATGTTTATGATAAAAAGCAAAACCATGAGTACAAGTCCTGATGCAAAAATGGCATGATAATGAAGACTTTCCACCTGAGCACTTCCCATTTCTAATGCGATCAGAGAAGGAATTGTCTGTCCTTTTCCTAAAAGTTTTGGAAATATGGGAGCGTTTCCTATCACCATCATTACTGCCATGGTTTCTCCCATGGCTCTTCCTAATGCAAGTATGGTTCCTGCAAGAATACTTTTTCTCGAGGCAGGTAAAATAAGATGATAGACCATATGCCATTTAGAAACGCCTAGAGCACAGGAGGATATCTTGTATTTTTTGTGAATTTTTGTCATGGACTCCTCGCAGGTAGATATAATATAAGGTAATATCATGATAGAAAGAAGTATTCCCCCGCATAAAATACTTTCACCCGAGGAAAGAGAAAAATAATTTTCAAAAAACTTTACAAGAACTAAAAGTCCTATAAATCCATAAATAACCGATGGAATGGCAGCTAATATATGAATCAAAGTCTTTATTATCTCTTTTATCTCTTCTTTTATAAAATTTGCTAAAAATAAAGCACATCCTACTCCAATAGGAAGAGCAATTATAATAGCAACAATAGATACATACAAAGTGGATAAAATCATTGGAAAAATAGAAAAAGAAGGAGGATTACTTAATGGCCTCCAACCTGTGCCAAATAGATACTGAAAAATAGAAACTTTTTTAAATATAGGAATGCTTTCCTTTATAATAAAAAACAAAATGAAAGCAAGTAAACTTACAGAAAAAAAAGCACATCCTCTTACGAAAAAAGAAAATATTTTTTCCATTTTCTTATGCATTTACTTCCCTTCTTTCTTTACTTTTATATGTTCTCTTCGTATATGAAAAATCCCGATATTGCTTTTTATATATCAAAAGCAATACGGGACTTTTCATCATCTTTATTTTACAGGAACAAATCCCATCTCTTCAACTGTTTTCATTCCATCTTCTGAAAGTAATACATCCATAAAAGCTTTTTCTTCTTCTGTCATTTCTCCTTTTTTGATGATTAAAAGGGGACGAGATATTTTATAGTCTCCACTTACAATATTTTCTTTTGAAGGCTCTATATTATCTACTTTTAAAGGTTTTATTTTTCCTTCATTTTGATTTACCATCCCATAAGAAGCATAGCCTATAGCATTTTTATTTTCTATAATTTTTGTCACTAAAGCCCCCATAGAAGGAGCTTGAATCGCATCTTCTCTCACATTCGTATCCTTCATTACCGCTTTTTGGAATACCTCATGGGCTCCGCCACCTAAATCTCTAGTAACTACTATAATTTCTTCATGAGGCAAATTTTCATCTACTTCATTCCAATATTTATATTCTCCTGAAAAGATCTTCTTTACTTCTTCTGTGGAAAGATTATCTTTTATTTCAAGAGCAGGGTTTACAGATATAGTAAGGGCATCTACTCCTAATTTAAATTCTTGATATCCTCCAATTTTTCCTTTTTCTTCATCGGAAACCGTTTTAGAAACCATTCCAAAATCACTGGTTCCGTCTATAACAGATTTAATTCCAGCTCCGGATCCTCCAGAAGAGACATATATGGCTATATCTTCACTTGGAAAATTGCTATTTACTTTATCCCATGTTTTATTATCTTCTATAAAAGAGGTGGATATTTTAGAAAGTACAGGTGCTAATGTAGAGGACCCATTGAATGTTATTTGTGCTTTAAAAGCTTTTTCCTTTTCTTCACTTTCTCCTCCAGTATCTTGATTTGAACATCCACCTAATAAAGCCATGGATGCTAAAAAAAGACAGATTAAAAGACTCCCTATTTTTTTCATGATTTTACCTCCATGTTATTTTTGTCTTTAAATGCATATTTTAGGTAGATTATACCACATTATGTTTTTTTATGAAAAATAGATATTTTCTATAGCAAGTAGGTGTATCATTTATTTTTTTAATACTAATTAAAAATAAAAAAAGTTCTAATGATATCATTAGAACTTTTTTTATTTTATTTATTACATTTTATAATACTCTTGTAGATCCTTTGTAGACAATTCCACTTACTGCGTCTACGGTAATCATCTCTCCATCCTTTAAAACACTCATTGCATTTTCAGCCGAAACAATAACTGGTTTTCCTAGATTTAATCCAACAATAGCAGCATGACTTGTAATACCACCGCTTTCTGTAATAACAGCACCTGCTTTTTCAATATAAACATTCATATCAATATCTGTTAGCGTAGTAACAATAATATCTCCTTCATTAAAGTTTCCTTTTATATCGCTAGCATCCTTTACAATGCGAACTTTGCCAGTAGCTGATGTTTTTCCTATTCCGATTCCTCTTGTTAAAATATCGCTTACAATATGCACTTTAATTAAGTTTGTTGTTCCCGCTACACCTACTGGAACACCAGCTGTTATGACAACCAATTCTCCAGATTTAATATACCCTGCTTCCAAGGATGATTTAATAGATTGGTCTATTACTTCATCTGTTGACACTCCTGTTGTAGATAAAATTGGATATACTCCCCAGGTAAGGGCAAGTTTTCTCATTACTTTTTCTGTGGTAGTTGCAGCAATAATTGGTGCTTCTGGTCTAAATTTTGATACCATTCTAGCAGTATGTCCTGAAGCTGTAGCGGTAACAATAGCAGATGCTTTTAAATCAATTGCGGTAGTACAGGTTGCATGACTGATTGCATTAGTGATATTCACTTCATTTAATCCCTTATATTTTAAAATTTCATTATAGTTTAATGTTTCTTCCGTTCTTTTTGCTATAGTAGCCATTGTCTTTACTGCTTCAAGAGGATATTTTCCTGCAGCCGTTTCACCAGAAAGCATGATGGCATCCGTCCCATCATATATAGCATTAGCAACGTCTGTAACCTCTGCTCTGGTTGGTCTTGGATTTCTAATCATAGAATCCAGCATTTGTGTTGCTGTAATAACTGGCTTTCCAAGTTCATTACATTTTCTAATCATCATTTTTTGTGCAATTGGAATTTCTTCTGTTGGGATCTCTACTCCTAAGTCTCCTCTAGCCACCATTAATCCATCCGAAACTTGAAGGATTTCATCTATGTTGTCCACACCTTCTTGATTTTCAATTTTTGAGATAATATGAATATCTGTCGCATTATTTGCTTCTAATATTTCTCTTATAGCCAAGACATCTCCTGCTTTTCTTACAAAAGATGCCGCAATAAAGTCAATCCCTTGCTCTATTCCAAATTCTATATCTTTTCTATCTTTTTCTGTGATGGCTGGTAAATTTATTTTTACCCTTGGTACATTTACGCCTTTATTATTTTTAACGATTCCAGCATTCTCTACTGTACAAAGGATCTCTTCTCCTTTTATTTCATCCACTTTTAATCCAACAAGACCATCATCAATGAGGATACTATCTCCAATTTTCACATCATGTATCAATTCTTTATAGCTAACCGTACACCTTTCTTTTGTTCCAAGAATATCTTTCATGGTAATGGTAAATTTTTGTCCTTCTTCTAATAAAACTTCTGGATCTGCAAATTTTCCCGTTCTTATTTCTGGTCCTTTTGTGTCTAAAAGTATTGCTACAGGCTTTTTCATTTCTTCTCTTAATTCTTTTATTACTTTAATTCTTTCCCCATGCTCTTCATAATTTCCATGGGAAAAATTAAGTCTACAAACGTTGAGTCCATTGTTAATAAGATTCCTTAAAACTTCTTTCTTCTCACTTGCAGGTCCTATTGTACAAACTATTTTTGTTTTCTTTCCTAACATTTTACCATCCTCCCAGATTTTAATAGCGTAAAGGCTTTTTAAATTATATAGACAATATATTCGCTAGCCTATACATATCTTTCTTTAACTCATTTTTCATGGATAAAGCTTCATGTATGTCCATATCTATAATTTCATTTTTACTTATTCCTACTACCTTTGAAGATTTCCCTTCTAATAATAAATCTACTGCCTTTGCTCCCATTTGACTTGCAATGATTCTATCAAAAGCACTAGGACTTCCTCCCCTTTGAATATGTCCAAGAATAGTAGATCTAGAATCAAGTCCTGTTTTTTCTTTGATTACATCCGTTAATTCCTGTGCTCCTCCAACACCTTCTGCGAGCATGATAATGCTGTGTTTTTTCCCTCTATTTTTACTTTGAATTATTTTTTTACATATTTCATCTTCATTATACTCTGTTTCCGGAATAATGATGATTTCAGCTCCACCTGCAACACCTGCAAATAAGGCAATATCTCCGCAATGTCTTCCCATTACTTCAATGATACTCACTCTTTCATGAGAAGAAGAAGTATCTCTTAATTTACTTATAGCATCTATAACCGTATTTAAAGCTGTATCAAATCCTATAGTATAATCTGTGTATGCTAGATCATTATCTATTGTTCCAGGAATACCTATAGCTGGGAATCCCATTTCACTTAGTTTTTGCGCACCTTGAAAAGATCCGTCTCCTCCTATTACCACAAGCCCATCTATTCTAAATACTCTTAAGACAGTAAGAGCCTTCTCTCTTCCTTCTGGAGTTGTAAACTCTTCACATCTAGCAGATCTGAGTATGGTTCCTCCTCTATGTATAATATCTCCAACAGAAGATAAATCCATTTCAAATAAATCTCCATCAATGAGTCCTCTATACCCTCTGTTCACGCCAAAAACTTTACATCCATGATATATAGCTGATCTTACTACTGCTCTTACTGCTGCGTTCATTCCTGGAGCATCTCCACCACTTGTTAAAACAGCTATTCTTTTCATAATAATCCTCCTATCTCAATAGGGACATTTCAAGTCCCTGTGTATTGATTTTTATCCCAGTCCATTTAAAAAAAATCCATTAGAAGAAAAAGTTTCTAATTAGACTTTTTTTATTAATATCCTATATTATAACATAATTTTAAATATTTTTTAAACTTCTATTTTTAATTTTTATATTATCTTCTCCTAAAAAAGTCTTCAGCTTCTTTATTAAATTTTCATTGATCTCTACCATCAAGTTTTCTCCTTTAAAGGTTTTTTTCACATCTTCTGCATAAAGATATACTAAAGAATTCCCTTTATATTCTTTCAAAATATTTTTTAAATCCTCTATTATCAGGGTGTCATGCATACTCTTTAATCTTAAATAAAGAACTTTATCCTCTATTTTTATGATTTCTTTAAACTCACTGGCAATGAGTTTTGCCTCTTCATCTTCTTTGATGCTTAATCTTCCTTTTACATATACAATATTGTCTTCTTTTATTAAATCTGAATACTTTTGTAATATTTGAGGAAATACAATAATTTCAATACTTCCATATAAATCCTCCATTGTAGTGAAAGCCATAATATCGTTGCGTTTTGTTGTTTTTATGGTCTTATTTACAATCATTCCACCAATCATTACATTTTTTTGATCTAATTTTAAGAAAGCTTCATAATCTTCTTTTAATTCTGTTAATGCTTTATTATTTATGTTTGTGTTTAGCATTAACTCTCTTTCATATTGTGACAATGGATGACCACTAATATACATTCCAAGTACCTCTTTTTCTAAGGAAAGTTTTTCCCTTTCTTTAAATTCACTTACCTTTGGTAAATTATAAATGGTTGTATCTTTTCCATGGCCCATATCAAATAAAGAGACTTGTCCTAATAAATTTTTCTTTCTATCATCTATTATACTTTCTAATATTCTCTCAAATCCAGCCATGAGCTGTGCTCTATTAGGACTAATGTTATCAAATGCACCGCACTTTATAAGGCTTTCTATTACTCTTTTATTCAAATCTTTAGATTCTACTCTTTTGCAAAACTCCACAAAATCTTTAAATTCTCCGTTTCTTTCTCTTTCTAAAGCAATGTCTTTGATGGCATTTGCTCCTACATTTTTTACTGCGGTAAGTCCAAATCGTATATTTTCACCTTCTACAGAAAACTTTTCAAAGCTTTTATTGATATCTGGTTTTAAAACCTGCATCCCAAGGGCTGAACACTCTCTTATATACTCTACTACCTTGTCTGTATTTCCCATTATACTGGTTATGAGCGCTGCCATAAATTCTACAGGATAATGGGCTTTTAAATAGGCTGTTTGATAACCTAATACCCCATATGCTGCTGCATGGGATTTATTAAAAGCATATTTTGCAAAATCAATCATATCGTCATATATCTTATTTGCAATATCTTCAGGTACCCCATTTCTTACACAGCCTGGAATTTCTATATTCCCATTTTCATCTAATTTTCCATGTATAAAGTACTGCCTTTCCTCCTCCATTACCTCCATTTTTTTCTTACCCATGGCACGTCTAACCAAATCACTTCTTCCATAAGTATATCCAGCAAGATCTCTTACTACCTGCATTACCTGCTCTTGATAAACAAGACAGCCATAGGTAACATTTAAGATAGGCTCAAGTTTTGGATGCATGTATTTTACACTTTGAGGATTATTTTTATTTTTTATATAGGTTGGAATAGATTCCATAGGACCTGGTCTATATAAAGATATTCCAGCTACAATATCTTCAAAGTTATCTGGCTTTAGTTCCTTCATAAATTGCCTCATCCCAGCACTTTCTAACTGAAATATTCCAAGGGTATTTCCTGAACTTAAAAGTTCATATACCTTCTCATCCTCATAATCCATTTTGGAAAAATCTATTTTTATTCCTTTTGTTTTATCTATATTTTCTATAGCATCTCGGATAACGGTCAAAGTTCGAAGTCCTAAGAAGTCCATTTTTAAAAGACCTAATTCTTCTAATGTAGTCATGGTAAATTGAGTGGTAATAGAATTTTCGTGCATATATAAAGGAACATAATGATCTACTGATTTCTTTGATATCACAACCCCTGCTGCATGAGTGGATGCATGTCTTGGCATCCCTTCCAGGCCCCTTGCCACATTAATAATCTCTTTGGTATCCTCATCTTCTTCATACATTTTTTTCAGATTGGGATTTACTTCAAGGGCCTTATCAATGGTCATTCCAATAGCAAAGGGAATCTCCTTTGCTATTTTATCTACTTCTGCATATCCTATACCAAGTACCCTCCCTACATCTCTTATAGCAGCCTTTGCCCCCATGGTTCCAAAGGTAATAATTTGGGCTACATGATCCTCCCCATACTTTCTTTTTACATAATCAATTACTTCTTCTCTTCTTTCATAACAAAAATCAATATCTATATCCGGCATGGAGATTCTTTCTGGATTTAAGAATCTTTCAAAGATGAGTCCATATTTTATAGGATCAATATCTGTTATTTTCAGTGCATAGGCAACGATAGATCCTGCTGCACTACCTCTTCCTGGTCCTACCATAATATTATTTTCTTTTGCATAATTGATAAAATCCCAAACAATAAGAAAATATTCTATATACCCCATCTTTTCAATTACATCTATTTCATAATTCAGTCTTTCTATAACTTCCTGAGCAGGTTTTTCAAATCGTTCGTTTAAACCTTCCTCACAAAGCTTTCTTAAATAAGTGCTTGGTGTATATCCTTTTGGAACTTCGTATTCTGGCAAATATATTTGATTAAAATCAAATTCAACATTACATTTTTCTGCTATTTTAACCGTATTCTCTAGTGCCTCTTTTGCATAAGAAAACAAATCATACATCTCCTGAGGAGATTTCAAATAAAATTCATCACTCTCAAATTTCATCCGATTTTCATCTTGAAAGGTTTTTCCCGTTTGGATGCATAAAAGAATATCATGGACTTTTGTATCTTCTTTATTCACATAATGAACATCATTTGTTGCAACAAGAGGAATTCCTGTTTCTTTAGATAACTCTAATAAACTTAAGTTCACTTCTTTTTGTTCTTTTAAAAAATGATCTTGAAGCTCTAGATAAAAATTATCTTGCCCGAATATTTCATTCAGCTTAAGAGCAATTCTTTTTGCTTTTTCATAATTTCCATTTAATAAGCTTTGCTGTACGTCTCCACCAAGACATGCAGAAAGAGCAATAATTCCTTCGCTATGCTTTTCAAGCTCCTCAAGATCTACTCTTGGCTTATAATAAAATCCTTCTATATAAGCTGTAGATACCAGCTTAATTAAATTTTTATATCCTATCCTATTCTTTGCAAGAAGTACCAAATGACCTTGATATTTATCAAAGCTTGGATCTTTATCTCGTAAAGATCTTGAGGCAGTATATACCTCACATCCAATAATAGGCTTTATCCCTTCCTTTTTTGCTTTTTTATAAAAATCAATTACCCCAAACATGCTCCCATGGTCTGTTATGGCTACAGCTTTCATTCCAATTTCCTTTGTTTTTTTTATTAATCTATCTATTCTAGAAAATCCATCTAATAAACTGTACTCAGAATGGACATGAAGATGTACAAAATCCACTGCCATGTCTTCACCCCCTCATTATATTTTAAGCAACAGAATTCTTAGAATTCGTTGGCGTCATATTTATATTTTAAGCAAGGTCATCCTTAGATTCGTTGGCTCTCTATATATATTTTAACATGAATCCCTCTCACTGTGCATATTGTTGTGTCTTTGTCAATATAATACAAAAAAGCTTAGCCCCTTGTAGACTAAGCTTTTTTATTCATTTTTAAATCCTTCTTCTATAAAAGATATGGTTTTCTCTTTAATCTCATCTAAAGATGGAGAAATCTCTCCTTCCATTGGAACAAAGCCATGACCTGCATTTTCAACAGAAATAAACTGAATATTGCCTTCTAATTTTTTCCCTTTATCATAAAAAGATTTAGATTGAGAAATAGGAACAATACTATCCTTCTTTCCATGAATCAATAAGATAGGTGGAGATTCCTTCTTTAAATAGGTAATAGGGCTTGCGTTTATATAAGCCTTTTTATTTTGCTTTATACTATATCCTATAAAATTAGTTGCAACTTTGCTAGGATTTTTTCCTTTTACTTTACTTAAATCCGTTGGACCATACCAAGATACAATAAAATTCACCTTAGAGGAAAACCGTCTTAAATCATCACTACCCATATAGATACTATCCGCTGTAAGACCTTCCATTAAAGCAAGATGACCTCCCGCAGAAGAACCCCAAATCCCAATTTTATTTTCATCTATATTGTACTCTTTTGCATTTTTTCTAAGAAATTTAATCGCATCTTTCACATCTTCAAGAGGAGATGGAAACTTTACATCCTTATTTGCTAATCTATAATCTACACTAACAACTAAAAATCCCTTTTCTCTAAGGGCATCTATTAAATCTATTAAATAAGGGATTTCTCCTTTTTTATCTCCATAAGCCCAAAAGCCTCCATGGACATAAAAGATAGTGGGAGTTTTTTCATATTTTGATACCGTTGGCATATACATATCTAGCTTTAACGCTTTGTCTTTTACTACTTTGTAGGTTATATCTTCGAATATCTTTGTATCTTTTACTTTCCTGATAGATATAGAACTGACCGTATTTTCCTTTGTAGTAAATCCAGTAAGAAGCATTACCATTATGATTAAGTTAATCCCTATTATAAAACCTCTTTTCACCACTTAGGTCTCCCTCCCTTAGATTTTATATCCTTAAGTACGTATATTCTTATATTATCATAAATTTAATTATTATTGTTATTTTTGGTTATATTAAACCATATAGAAAAGTCTTTCTTAAAAAAATTCTAAAGATATACTTTTCCGAAATACGATAATCTTTGGAGGCATTATTTATGAATAAAGAAATTTTATCTGATAGACAAGGGATTGCCGTAATCAGTTTATTTATAATGGGAAGTTCTCTGGTTTTAACTACAGGTGGAGCATCTAAAAAAGATGTATGGCTTGCCATTATTTTATCTTTTTGCTTATCCTTACCGATTGTATTCCTACACGCTCGACTCCAAAGTATTTTTCCACAAAAAGACTTATATGATGTTCTTGAACTTGTTTTTGGTACATATATAGGAAAAGGAATATCTTTTATTTTTATTTTGTTTTCGTTTATATTAGCAGCATTAATATTAAGAGCTTTTGGAGATTTTATTTTTACCGTTGCCCTTGTTGAGACCCCTATTATTATCCATTCTTGCGTGGCAGGAATATTATGTATTTGGGCTGTAAAAGAAGGAATAGAAATCATAGGAAGAATAGGAGAATTTTTTTTAATTCCCATTATTTTCTTGGTACTCTTCTTGTGTTTAACTTTATTTAGTAAAATGGATATAAATCACCTTCGCCCTTTTTTAGAAGGAGGAACAAAACCCCTTGTTACAGGTATCTTTCAATCCTTTATATTTCCATTTACGCAAACGATCCTATTTACCACTTTTTCTTCATTTAAAAGAAAATCCATTTACAAAGTCTATACCTGTGGCTTATTAATAGGATTTATGGTCATCTATATAGTTTCTTTAACAAATATTTTAGTTTTAGGCAATACCCTATCTACAAGTGCATATTTTCCTACCTACCTAACCAGTAGTTTAATAAAAATAAAAGTAAAATCTGTATTTTCTGGCTTTGAAATTATTATTACTGCTGCTCTCTTTATCGGTGGATTTATTAAAGTAAGTATATGTTTATTAAGCACTTGCAATGGGTTTGCAAAATTATTCAGATTAAGTGATTATAAACCCTTAGTAACGCCTATCGGATTATTACTGATTAATTTGACTTACTTCATTCATGATAGCGTCATGGAAAAGTCTGAATTTGCTTTAGATGTCTATCCTACTTATGCCCTTCCCTTTCAAGTTATTTTGCCTATTTTCATATTAGTTTTTGCTGAAGCAAGGAAAAAACAAATTTTAAATAAATTAAAAAAGCAAGAACTTTTAGAAGAATAAAAGGTCTATCTTCTTCCTTACCCACGATAGACCTTTTTTATTTATTTTCTTTTGAAGTACTCTATAATAGAATCTCTTGCAGCATAAACCATTAAATCCACTTCCTCTTCATTTATAACATACGGTGGCATAAAATAAATGGTATTTCCCAGGGGTCTTAATAATACCCCTTTTTCTAATGCTATTTTGTATATTTGATACCCTACTCTTTCCTCCCAAGGAAATCCTTCTTTGCTTTTCTTATCTTTTACAAGTTCTATCGCGCCGATCATTCCAATTTGCCTATATTCCCCTAAATAAGGAAGATCGGATAGTATATTCTCAACTTTTGATTTTAAGCGCTTTGATTTTTCTTTATTTTTCTCAATGATCTTTTCTTCTTTAAAAATTTTTAATGTTTCGCAAGCAACTCTACATCCAAGAGGATTTCCAGAATAGCTATGGCTGTGTAAAAAAGCTTTCATTTTATTATAATCATCATAAAAAGCATTGTAAATTTTATCTGTCATTAATGCTAGAGAAAGAGGCATATATCCTGCAGTAAGCCCTTTTGATAAACACATGATATCTGGGGATATCTCCGCATGCTCACAGGCAAACATTTTTCCTGTTCTTCCAAATCCTACCGCTATTTCATCTGCAATAAGATGAATATCATAGGTATCACAAAGTTTTCTAAGTTTTTTTAAATATACTGGAGAATAAATTTTCATTCCTGCAGCGCACTGAACCATAGGTTCAATGATGATTCCAGCAATTTCTTCATTTTTTTCTTTTACTAGTTTTTCCATATGCTCAAAGCATGCTCCATTACAACTTTCCCTTTTTTGATTGTACTTGCATCGATAACAATCTGGTCCTTCTACCTTTATTGTATCTAAAAGTAATGGTTTGTATATCTTACTATATAAATCCATATCGCCTACAGATAATGCACCAATAGTTTCTCCATGGTATGCATCAGAAATAGCAACAAACTTTGTTTTCTTCATTTTTCCCATTTGCATATGATACTGAAAGCTAAGCTTTAGGGCTATTTCAATTGCAGAAGATCCATTATCTCCAAAAAATATTTTATTCAGTCCTTTGGGCGTAATATCGATAATGTTTTCAGCAAGTTCTATTGCTGGTTCATGGGTAAAATTAGCAAAAATAACATGTTCTAATTTTTCTGCTTGTTCATATAATGCTTTATTGATTCTTTTATTGGCATGTCCAAATAAATTTACCCACCAAGAAGATACTGCATCTAAATATTTATTTCCTTCTACATCATAAAGAAAAACCCCTTCTCCCTTTTGAATCACAGTGGGAGGGAATGTTTCATAGTCCTTCATTTGAGAGCAAGGATGCCAAATATATTTTAAATCTTTTTCTTGAAGTTTATTGATCTCATTCAATTTTTCTCCCCCTTTTTATCTCCTCTATTTAAATAGCTTTAAAATCTCACTCAATTGTATACTATTTTCATATTCCTTTTTTATGTCCTTTAGATTCTTTGTTTTTACTTTTTTTATTGTAGATATAATATCCATTCCTGTATAATTTTTTATCATCTTTATGTTATCTTCTTCATAGAATCCTTCAGTATATCCATTTATAATGATTCCTTTTACCTGGATTCCTTTACTTTGGGCAAATTCAGCCGTTAAAATAGTATGATTGATGGTGCCAACACCAGCTCTACCTACAATTACAGCTGGAAGGTTTAAATCCTTTACAAGATCATAAATAAAATAATCTTTTTTTAGTGGAACAGCGATTCCTCCACTTCCTTCAACGATAATATAATCATATTTTTCTTTCATTTTTTCATAATCCTGTACTATCTTATTTTTATCTATCTCTATTTTTTCCATTGCTCCTGCAAGATGAGGAGAAACGGCTTCTTTGAAGCAATAGGAATATAGTTTTTCATCTTTATTTTCTAAACCACATATATCTTTTACAAATTCTACATCTTCTGAAATCATTATATTTTCTTTTAAAATCCCACCACTTTGAACAGGCTTAAAGCTGCAAGCATTATAGCCTTCTTTTCTTAATCTATAAGCCATTCCCGCAGTAACAAAGGTTTTTCCTACATCGGTATCTGTTCCTATTATAAAGATTCCCTTTCCCACCATATCCACATCCTTACCAATTCATTTCTATAAGATTCATGTTATTTTTTTATGAATCTCATATTTCTAATCCTGCACAAAGAATCATTTGTTTATCTTCTTCTATGTTGCTTCCGATGGTGGTTAAATAATTTCCAACTAATGCCGAATTTACCCCACCTTTAAATCCTATATCTTGCTTATCTTGAAGGGCCATTCTTCCTCCCGCATATCGTATATACGCATCTGGTATAACAAATCGATACAGTGCCATGGTTTTAAGAATTTCAAAAGGATGCAGTATCTTATTATTTTCTAGAGGAGTTCCTTTCATTGGATTTAAAACATTTATCGGAATAGATTTTACATTGAGCTTTTTTATTTCAAATGCCATGGTTACTCTATCTTGTATACTTTCATTCATTCCTATGATCCCACCACAGCAAATGTCAAGACCTGCATCCATACAGTTTTTTATGGTATCAATTCGATCTTCATAAGTATGGGTTGTACATATATTTTTATAATTACTGCTACTCGTCTCTACATTGTGATGATACATAATTACGCCTGCTTCTTTCAGCATTTTAGCTTGTTCATAGGTGATAATGCCATGAGATGCACATAGCTTCAAAGTTGTATCTTCCTTAAGTTTTTTATAAATATTAATCAGTTTTTCAAAATCCTCTTTTTCTACCCCTCTTCCACTGGTCACTAAAGAAAAACGATGAACCCCTTCTTTTTCTACTGCCAAAGCACTTTCTAAAATTTCGTTATAATTTAAAATAGGATATTCTTTTACTCCTGTTTCATAATGAGAGGATTGTGCACAATACTTACAATCTTCACTACATCTTCCTGATTTTGCATTCATGATTGTACACAAATCTACTTTATTTCCTGCAAATTTTTTTCGAATTTCATTTGCTCCTTCAAATAAAGCTTCTAAACTTTCTATATCCTCTACTTCTATCTTTCCAATTTTTATACCTTCGTCATAGGTCAAAGGTTCTTCTCTTAATACCTTATTGGTTATTTTCTTTATAAAGTTTTTCATCCTTTCTCTCCCTTACGCTGTTATTTTCTTTGTAAATCCTGCTTTTCTAATGACTGGTATTACATACAAACTTGTTACAGCAACTAATACACTTAAAATAAAATCAGATGTAATGTAGGGGGTAAATCCTACTGCAATAGCTTTTCCTATACTCATTTCTTTTTTCATATATAGATTAATAATCATATAAAGATAGGAAACACCACATACATATACAAAGAATAATCCTGCTAAAACAGGAGCAAATACTTTTACAAAAGTTACTTTTTCTAATTTTTCTGTTAACTTTCCAACAATATAGGCGCATAGAATAAATCCAATTAAGTATCCAAAAGTAGGCTGTAGTACATAAGTAGGTCCTCCTCCACTTGCAAAAACAGGTATACCTATAAGACCAATTCCCACATATAAAAGCTGAGAATAGAGTCCATATCTAGCTCCAAGAAAAATACCAGAATACGCACAAAATAAAAATTGAAGGGTAAAAGGAACAATAGGAGTAGGTATTTTTATAAACGCTCCAATTGCAGTAAGTGCAGCAAACATAGAAATTAAAATCATATCACGAGTTTTGATTTTCATCATAAATGCTCCTTTCTTTTTGTGAATTCATCTTAAGGCAATTGTATAGTATGTTTTTTTATTTGTCAACTTTTTATATTTTTAAAGTTTACAATAAATTTACTTTTTATTCAAAAAATAAAAAAGCTTCCTATCCTTAAAAGAATAGAAAGCTTTCTTGTTTATTTATTCTGTAGTTTTAAAACCCCTCTTATCACATTGTATTTTTCATCACTACTTTCTACAAATCCTTGAATATTAGAGTCTACATCCTCATTCTTAAATTCTGTAAAAGCATCTTTTAATTTATGGCATATTTCTGCAGAAAGTTTTGGATTTGCAGCAATTGCATCCTTTGGTATTTCTTCTGTTTTTGCTATTATCTTAAGCTCACTTGTATTCAGTCCATTTCTTGCTGCATTTTCAAATGCTTCATTATAAGTAGCTCCTGCATCTAGTTCTCCCGATAGTACCCCTTTAATCACATTATCATGGCTTCCCATGAAAGATACTTTACTAAATATTTTATCTGGATCTAAATAATTAGATTTTAATATATGTCTAGAATACAAATACCCAGATGCACTATTTTTATCTACGTATCCAAAATGCTTATTCTTTAAATCATTCAAATTTTCTATAGCGTTATCCTTTCTTGCAATAACATATCCATGATAAGAGAATTTTCCATTTACTTTAGGGGTTGCAAGAGGCATCACGTTGCATTTTTCATGTGCATTAACATATGCAAAAGGAGAAAACCATCCAATATCAATTACGCCATTATTGATTCCATTGCTTAAATCATCATAATCTTTAACAATAATGGTTCTTGCTTTATATCCAATACTTTTACATATCTTTTCTAAAATAGGGACATAGGTATTTTTAATATTCTGTGGAGAAGTAAAGGGATTTATTCCAAATATAAGCTCGTCTTTCTTTTTAAAACGAACCATTAAGCTTTGTAGTTTTTCTCCTGCATTAATCAATCGATTTGAAAAATCTAGCATATTCTTATTCTTCGTATCTTGAAAATCAACCATTTTAATGGATTGAGTAGTGATGCTATATGTATTCTCTATAGCAGAAGAAACCATTTCTATGGCTTCTCTAATTTCATTAGAGATATTTTTTTCTTTAGAGGATATTTTATTTAAATCACCAATAGAATCTTTAACATTTTCTACTACATCTTCTATTTTTCTAGTTATATCTTCAGATTCCTTTAATATGTTTTCTGCATCCCTTGTTTTTTCTGTTAACCACTCCATAGAGTTATTGGAATTTAATGACTCTTTCATGATTTCCTCAACAATTGCCTCTATCTCTATTATGGCTTTTTCTGTTTCATTTGCTAAATTCCTTATTTCTTTTGCAACAACAGAAAAACCTTTTCCCGCTTCTCCTGCCCTTGCAGCTTCTATGGATGCATTTAATGCTAATAAATTTGTTTGACTGGATATTTGTTTTATATAATCTACAAAGGAATTAATTTTTTTAGAAGATGCTTGAAACTGTAAATTATTATTTGATACGTCTTTTATTCCATTGGATAATTCTGTTAAAAAATGTACAATATCTTGTATTGTTTTTCTATTCTTCTTTAACATATCTAAAGAATGAGAAGCATTTTGATCCATCACCTGAATATTTTCATTTAAATTTTCTGTAATAGAAACAAATTGATTTATGCCCGCATTTACTTCCTGTACACTCGCTGCATTTTCTTGGCTATATTTTTCTATTTCATAGCATACTTGAGATAAATCTTTAAAAGTATTCATACTATCTTTCGATAACCATAAAAGCTGTTGAACATCAAAGCCAATGGTTTGTGAAAGAGGAAATAAATCTTCAAAAATATTTTCATTCCTTAGATTTAAATTTCTTTCTGCTTGGATATCTTTTATATTTTTTTCGTGGATTTTGTCTTTCGTCAAAATATGTATAGTGGCCATGGTCCCTATTAACCCTATTAAAAAATAAATCCAAGTTGGAACCCTCAGGAAAAACAAAATACTATATAATGCAGTAATAAAGCTACCACTTATAATAGATTCTTTTTTAATCCTCATACCTCATCCCCCTATTTGAAGTATTTCCTGTGTGCTTTCCCCTGATGTTAAATATAAAAATTTTTATTTTAAAGACCTATGTCTACACTAACTTTTTTGTTAAAAGATCTTCTATAGCATCCATGGCTTCTTTTTCATCTGGTCCATCTATGGATATAATTATTTTTTCTCCCTTGGATACCCCTATGGCCATAATCCCCATAATAGATTTTCCATTGATTTTATTATGTCCTTTTTCAACCATAATCTCTGATGAAAACTTATTTGCTATTTGAACAAATAAAGCTGCTGGCCTTGCATGAAGTCCTATAGCATTTACAATTTCAAATTCTTTTTGTATCATCCTCTTCTCTCCTTTCTTTTTAATTCTTCTGCTATTTTTTCTATTTTTCTAAGCCTATGATTCACTCCTGATTTTCCAATAGGAGGCGTTACCATCTCGCCTAGTTCTTTTAAACTTAAATCTTCATATTCAATTCTAAGGTATGCTATTTCTCTTAAATTATCTGGAAGGGCTTCTAATCCTATGGTATTTTGTATATACTCTATATTTTCCATTTGCCTTACGGCTGCGTTGACTGTTTTACTTAAATTAGCGGTTTCACAATTCACAATTCGATTTACATTATTTCTCATTTCTTTTACAATTTTTATATTTTCTAGACTTAGTAGCGCCCCATGAGCGCCTATTATATTAAGCAAATCTGAAATTTGTTCACTTTCCTTTAAATATACTACATAATTATTCTTTCTGCCTACTATTTTAGCATTAAATCCAAATGAATTAATGAGCTCTTTAAAGTTTATGCTAAAAGCTTCATTATTTGTCACAAATTCTAAATGGTAGTTTTTTTCTGGATCACTTACAGACCCACCCCCTAAAAAAGCGCCTCTAATATATGCTTTCTTGCAATCATCATCCTTGAAAAGATCTTCGGGTATTGTATTATTAATAAAAAAATTATCTTTTTCTTTTAAAATGCCCACTTCCTTTAGCACTTCATTTGCTCCCATAGAACTAGTTACAATCAATATATAATTATTATTTTTTTTCAAATTTTTATTTTTTTTCACCATTATTTCTGTATGAATGCCAAAGCACATCTTTAAGAGCTTAAATATTTTTCGCGCTATTGCAGGATTTTCTGTTGTGATCTTTAAGTTTAATTTTTGAAATCCCATTAGCTGCATGGTTCCGCTCATTCTTATTATTGCTGCAAGTTCTGAAACTCTGCAACACCTTTCAGAGGATATCACTCTAACCAATTCATTCTTTGCTTGAGTTGAAAAAGACATACTTATCACCTATACATTATATTCTATCTTATCTAAAATAAAATTTTTATTTAAGACGCTAAAAATGATGAAAAAATTGGCTTCATGCCAACGCATAACTCATGACGCCACCGAGTTCTAACGAGCCCTGCTGCGTAAATACACAGATAGTTTTATACTTGTATTATAATTATTCACAATATCATTTTTTTACTATCCTAATAGAGTGAAAAAATCTTTATCCAAGGATTTGAAAATCCTTGGATAAAGCCTCATTTTTATAATAAGGATTTTTTTATCTCCACTAATGCAACCTTTATTATTTCTTTTTCATCATCATATCTTGCTAAATCTACCACTCTATCTATATGAATGAATTTAGCATCAATAAATCCTTCTTCTCTTTGGGGAATCGTATCCATGGCTCTTGCTTTCATAAGATACCAATACACCGTTTTATGGACGGTTTTATTTTCATCCCAATTTTCTTTAAAAGTATAATGAATTTCTCCTAAATATTTAACGATATCTGCTTTAACACCTGTCTCTTCTAATACTTCTCTTAATGCAGCTTCATCTTTATTTTCTCCTTCTTCTACTTTTCCCTTGGGAAGTACCCAATCCCCCGTTGTACTTTCTCAGGAGAAGTATTGCATTTCCAAATAAAACTACTCCACCGGCACTAACTTCCTCTCTCATTTATTGTTTCACTCCTTAAAAAAGCATAATATAAGAATTTCTACAAAAAAGCGCCAAATCCTTTTTATAATACATAGGAATTTATATCTGTATTTTCTGCATTAAAATAAGGCTTTTTTATATTATAGAATTTAGCTTTTTATTTAGTGCCAATTCAACAATGATTTTTCCAATTTTTTCACCATCATGTCGTATATAACTTTTTTTCACTTCTACCAAACTACCCTCTATTATACTTATTCCTAACTTACTTAATTTTTTTCTTTGATTTTTATCCACTAATACTTGTGCTGCACCATCTTCTTTATATTTCTTTAAATCTTCTTCTCCTATCTTCTCATTATTTACAACCACAAAATCAAGTATCTCTTTTTTTGTATGATGAAGTATGGCGTGAATATGATCATATACATTGAATCCTTCACTTTCTCCAGGTTGGGTCATAATATTAGAGATATACACTTTGGGCGCTTTTGCACAAAGAATTGCATCTACGATTCCATCCACTAATAAATTGGGAATAATACTGGTGTATAAACTTCCGGGACCAATTACAATAATATCTGCATCTTGAATGGCACTCGTAACTTCGTTTATTGTTTTTGGATTTTCTGGTTCTAAAAAAACTTTATCAATCTTACTATTTTGATTTCTTACTTCCTTTGGAATTAAGGATTCTCCTTTTACAATGCGCTTATTTTTCAGTTTAGCACAAAGGGTTATATGTTCTGTTGTCACTGGAAGAACCTTTCCTTTTACAGCAAATATTTCAGATATTTTGGAAACTGCTATTTCAAAATTCCCATATATTCCATTCATTGCTGCAAGAAATAAATTTCCAAAGCTTTGTCCTTTTAGTTGTCCTTCTGTAAACCTATATTGCATAATTTTTTCCATTGTAGGTTCAATATCCGCCAGTGCTAATATACAATTTCGAATATCCCCTGGAGGAAGCATCCCAAGATCTTCTCTTAAAACGCCTGACCCGCCTCCATCATCTGCAACAGTTACAATAGCGGTGATATTATCTGTAAACTTTTTAAGTCCTCTTAAAAAAATAGACTGTCCTGTTCCTCCTCCAAGGACTACTACCTTAGGGCCTTTCTTTAATTTATCTAAAACCTTTCTTTTTTTGATGGTTTTATAGTTAATATAAATAGAAATTCCTAAAGATATAACCCCGATTGCCCCCATATAAAAATTAAAGTCTAGCATGTCATCCTCCCACTAATTTAGTGTATAGTCCCTATGCCTTTTTAAAACCGTATAATTTTTATCCTTTAAATAATCATGAAGTAAGTTGGCTATGGTTACAGATCGATGCCTTCCTCCCGTGCATCCAATAGCAATAACCAAATGGTTCTTTCCTTCTTCTATATATTGAGGAATTAAAAATTCAATCATATCCGCTAATTTTTCAAAGAATTGTATGCTTACCGGAGAATTCATCACATATTCTCTTACGTCTTCTATTTCTCCTGTTTTTTCCTTTAATTCTTCTATATAATACGGATTGGGTAAAAATCTCACATCAAATACTAAATCTGCATCCAAAGGAATACCATGCTTAAATCCAAAAGAGGTTACAGATATAATTAAATTAACTTTTTTATCTCCTTGCAAATATATTCGGTTTACTTCTTCTTTTAAATCTCTAGGTTTCATATTCGTTGTATTAATGATATTATCTGCATTTTCCTTTAGCTCCGATAAAAGTTCTCTTTCTTTTTTTATGCCTTCTACAATATCTGTATTAGAAGAGAGGGGATGATTTCTTCTTGTCATCTTATATCTTTTTACAAGAACAGGATCATCACATTCTAAAAATAATATCTCATACTCATATCCCACTTCTTTTAAAGTTTTTAAGCTTTCATTTAAATCTTTAAAAAAGCTTCTTCCTCTTATATCTATTCCTAAAGCTATTTTTTCAATACTTCCTTTAGATTGATAGCAAAGCTCTGCAAATTTAGAGATAAGGGTAGGTGGTAAATTATCTACACAATAAAATCCTTGATCTTCTAACGCTCTCATTGCTTCACTTTTTCCTGCTCCAGACAACCCTGTTACAATTACAAACCTCACCTTCTCCATCTCCTATCTTACTCATTCTACGTTTATAATTTGATTTACATTTATACCTGCTTTTCTTACCCTAATCAAAGCATTAGTAAACTTTCCAACATCACTTGGATGGTGTGCATCTGATCCAATAGCAAATTTCACACCTGTATCTTTGATTAAATCTAATTCTTCTACAGTTAAGTGACCATGATGTGAATTGATTTCAAGAGCAGTATTTGTTTCTTTCGCTACCTTTGCAACCTCTTTTAGATCTAACATGGATTTTGCCCCTGGATGGGTTATGATGAATAGATCATTTTTTTT